>Ga0265797_10000964_pt1 | contig 52062 bp, 45 predicted proteins | sample P2T30metagenome_FD_192433 | JGI IMG/M metagenome (GOLD analysis project Ga0265797, IMG submission 192433) | Plant litter microbial communities from East Loma Ridge, Irvine, California - P2 T30 | ecosystem: Environmental > Terrestrial > Plant litter > Unclassified | place: USA: California...
GGGTGCATTTCAATTCTACGCAGCCTGCATTAGTATTTTTGAGACGCAATTCCACCGATTACTTTCCCTTATAACCCTGAGATTTAACATTGCTTGCGCACCAGCAGGTGTCCAACGCTGACCACTACGCTTCATTCTGGTTTGAATTACAGTTCTATGCGCTGCTTCCATTGGGCCACTTCCAATCATAAGTCCTTGATTACGAAATAGTTTGTAATCCATCCTTGCTATATTATTTTTGTAATACTCTACAAGGCTTGTTCTTCTCTTCTTGGCATCGTTGGATAGGTTTCTCAGTTTCAATAGGTTGTCAATAACATTCTTAGCTGACCGTTCTAATAGCTCTCCTTCTTGATCTTTTACCCAATTTCTGCGTCTGGTAGTGTCCGAAAAATTTATCTTTGCAAAATCGGCTAGGTGCTCTACAGCGTGAAAATAATCTAGGATATGTATGGCGTCAGGAAATCTGCCAGTCAGGTAGTTATGTATCCATTGGGCTCCATCTGTAATAAATACCAATCGATTTCCGTAGTCCTTATATGTCCCTAAGCTTGCCTCAAACTTTGGAATAAAATCGGTATTAGACCCTAAATTTCCACTGTAGGTAGACTCGTCAAGTTTATAACGTATTTTACCCTGCTCTTTGATACCATTTTCTGACCTGCAGTCCTCTCTGAAAACACGACCGAGCTTAATCTCTTGCCATCCTCGATCCATTTGAATCATGCTCCCGTCGATCGAAGCATATACCCGTTCATTGTTGTTCAACTTTGCATGTTCAACCTCAACCATCACATCAGAAGCAACTGCATTACCTAGATAATCAGTTACTCTATATACTTGACTTTCAGATATATTAATTCCAAGAAAGGAGTTTAGTAAATCATTTGATTTTGAGTAGACATCGCTCACGCCAGCTAAAACCATCAAATTTTGAAGGTATGGGCTTATAAAAAAAACATTGCATTTCGCTTCAAAACGGTGATTTTTCGAAAGTTCTATTTTCCCGAAGCGGGTTTGACAACTGTTTTTTTTCGTTTATCTTTAGAAAGAGGCTTATCCAAACTAGCTTGCATTACTTGGCTACCAAGCTCTGTCCAAACCTTCACGAACCCTTCTTCAAACGCGTAAAAGGTCTCCTTTGACTGTAAATCAGCCAGTTTATCATATTGTTCATTAGCTAAGGCAAGAAATTCTTCGCGCGTCATGTCAGTAAAAATCAATTATTTTTTCTTAAAAGCGAACATAAACCGGTTAATACTTTAGGATATAGCGATTTTTATCGGTCTAACATCTAAACGAAGTTTTGAAATGCACCCTATAAAATTCCCATTTACATTTGGCATAATTGTTATATCGCAGGGTTTAAAGATCATTTCATTCTCTGATCAAACAGGATTCACCATGCTAAATTATCAATCAACGGATTCACCTGTATTAACGGAAGATTTCGACACGCAGCCGGTTACACTCAACATCAACGGAAACCTGACAACGCTACAGGTAATGCCATGGGTCAGTCTGCTGGATGCCTTGCGGGAATATGCTGATTTAACCGGTACCAAGAAAGGCTGCGACCATGGACAGTGCGGTGCCTGTACCGTAATATGTGACGGCGACCGCATTCTAAGCTGTCTTACATTAGCCGTTATGAAGGAAGGCTCAGAAATTACCACCATTGAAGGGGTCGCAGAAAACGGACATTTGCATCCTTTACAAAAGGCCTTTATCGAACATGATGCTTTTCAGTGCGGTTATTGTACACCGGGACAGATATGCAGTGCAATCGGGATGCTCAAAGAGGGAAAGGCAAAAACAAGAGCTGATGTAAAAGAGCTGATGAGTGGAAATCTGTGCCGCTGCGGAGCCAACACCAACATCATCGATGCAATCATGGAAGTTAAAAATCAGAATAGTCATGAATAATTTCAGTTATATAAAAGCCCCGGATCTGTCTGCGGCGTTCAGCCAGATAAGGTCGGGAGATGCTGCCAAATACATTGCAGGCGGTACTAACCTGATCGATCTGATGAAATACAATCTTACCAAGGCAAGCTCACTGATCGATATCAATCATCTGGATGGAAATCATAACATAGAAGAGCTGCCTGATGGTGGCTTACGACTTGGTGCATTTGCCCGGAATGCAGCTACTGCCTATCATCCGTTGATTGAGGAAAGGTATCCGCTTTTATCCAAAGCCATACTTGCCGGCGCATCCGCACAGATTCGCAATATGGCCACCAATGGAGGTAATCTTTTGCAGCGCACCAGATGCTATTATTTTTATGATGCCAATACGCCCTGTAATAAAAGAGAGCCCGGTTCAGGCTGTTCTGCGATTTCGGGATATAACCGCATCATGGCAATTATGGGTACCAGCGACAGCTGTATTGCTGTTTTTCCTTCTGATATGTGTATCGCACTTGCTGCTTTGGACGCCGTTGTGAATATCAGCGGTGAAGAAGGTGATCGCAGCCTGGCTTTTGCCGACTTCCACAGACTGCCCGGTGATACACCTCATCTGGACAATAATTTAAAATCAGGAGAAATTATCACGAGTATTGATATTCCTAAAAAAGGCTTTGCTGAAAACTATTCCTATCTGAAACTTCGGGACAGAAATTCCTATGCTTTTGCCCTTGTATCAGTGGCAACAGGTTTGGAACTGGAAAACGGTATTATAAAAGATGCACGTATTGCACTGGGCGGTGTAGCACACAAACCTTGGCGTGTACAGGAAGCAGAGGATTTTTTAAAAGAAAAAGAGCCTTCTCCTGAAAACTTTGCGCAGGCTGCCGAGATCATACTCTTCGGTGCAAAAGTGTATGAATACAACAGTTTTAAAGTTGAACTGGCCAAACGTGCCATTGTGAGAAACTGTATTATGGCGCTGAACCCGGAAACGCAATTGCCCGGAGCACAGCCATCAGCTTAACAAAACCATTCAAATTATGTCAACAATACCCGCAATAGGACAACCGATCAGCCGTCTGGAAGGACATATGAAGGTAACCGGTGCAGCAAAGTATGCAGGTGAATATAACGTACCCGGACTGCTGTATGGTTATGTCATCAACAGCACCATCACAAAGGGGAAAATCATACGTTTTAATACGGATGCCATCAAAGCATTACCGGGTGTCATAGAAGTTTTTACCCATGAAAACCGTCCTTTACTGGCCTGGTTTGATATGCAGTATGCCGACATGGATGCACCTCCCGGTTCCCCTTTCCGGCCGCTGCATGATTCAGAAATCTGTAGCAACGGGCAGCCGATAGGTCTTGTGGTTGCAGAAACTTTCGAACTGGCCCGGTATGCAGCTACACTTGCAGAAATTGAATACGAAGAGGAAGCTTTTACAACTGATCTTCAGAAAAACCTTTCTGATGCACGTACACCAAAGGTAGGTATGGCTACTATGTTAAAGCCGCCACCGCCAAAGCCAAAAGGAGATTTTGAGGAGGCATTTGCCAATTCATTTGCCAAGGTTTCTTCGGAATATTATCATGGTACCGAGCATCACAATCCGATGGAGTTGTTTGCTACCACCACCATTTATGAAGGTGACGGCAAGCTGACGATCTATGATAAAACGCAGGGAACTGTCAACAGCCAGCTTTATGTCGGAAACGTGTTCGGCCTTCATTTTAAGGATGTCCGGGTAATATCTCCTTATGTTGGTGGAGCCTTTGGTTCCGGTTTGCGTCCTCAATATCAGTTGTTTATGTCGGTGATGGCTGCGATCGAATTGAAAAGGCCGGTCCGGGTTACGCTGGACAGGAGCCAGATGTTTACCTTCGGGCACCGGCCACAGACGGTTCAGTATACACGCTTTGCTGCTGATGAAAAGGGTGTTATTACAGCACTTAACCATAAAGCAATCGGTGAAACTTCCAGAAACGAAGATTACACAGAAAATGTAGTCAACTGGTCCAATATGCTGTATCCTTCTGAGAATACGCTGATGGAATATAACCTGGTAGAACTGGATGTTTTCAGTCCGCTGGATATGCGATCACCGGGAGGAAGTACGGCCTCGCATGCCATAGAAAGCTCTATGGATGAACTGGCTCATAAGCTAAAAATAGATCCGTTGAAACTGCGGCTAATCAACTATGCGGAGGAAGATGACAGCATGGGCCGGCCTTACAGCAGCAAGGAATTACGACAATGTTATATTCAGGGAGCAGAAAGATTTGGCTGGGCCGGGAGAAACCCGGAACCGCGCAGTATGAAGCGTGGAAATAAATTGGTCGGTTACGGAATGGCAACCGGAATCTGGGAAGCCAACCATCTGCCGGCAAGAGCGGAAGCCATTATTGATAGCGATGGTAAATTACAGGTGAGCAGTGCTGTTACAGACATTGGAACAGGTACCCTGACCATTATGACACAAATCGCGGCTGATGAGCTTGGTTTGCCTGTTGATGATGTATCTTTTTTCTACGGCGACAGCAAAATGCCATTCGCACCGATTCAGGGTGGGTCTTTTACGACTTCAACGGTAGGCTCGGCTATTAAAGCTGCTGGAAAAGCATTACGCAAAAAGCTGTTCAAGAAAGCAAAGAGTATGGATAATTCTATATTCAGCAGTATGGACCTGGAAGATGTAAACTTTAAAGATGGCAAAATCAGCGTGAAGGATTCACCTGCGTTGTCCGTCGGTTTTAAAGATATTGTGGCAGCCAATAAAGGCAAAGCCATTAAAACCATCAACTTTTCTGTACCAAGATTTTTAAAACTGAAGAAATATTCACGGGCAGCACACAGTGCAGTTTTTGTGGAAGTAGAGGTTGACGAACAGCTGGGGATTATCAACGTAACCAGAGCGGTCAGTGCCGTAGCAGCGGGCCGGATCATTAATCCCAAAACGGCAAGAAGCCAGATTCTGGGCGGGATGGTCTGGGGAGTAAGCAAGGCACTGCGCGAGGAAACCATTACAGATTACCGTTTGGGAAAATACATGAATCAGAATTTGGGTGAATACCATATTCCGGTTCATGCCGATATTCATGAAATGGAAGTCATTTTTGTAGAGGAAAAGGATGAAAATGTAAACGAACTGGGTACCAAAGGAGTTGGCGAGATCGGACTGGTAGGAATGCCTCCTGCCATTGCCAATGCAGTATATCATGCCACTGGAAAAAGAATAAATCAGTTTCCGATTCATTTTGATTCGCTGCTTTAATCCTTTAAACCATTTATTCATGTCCGCTTTCTAAAAGAGAGCGGACATTTTTATTATCAGGAAGAATTACATCACCGTCACCCTGGCATCTTTGATGATAATGCCAGCGGGAAAAACAAAATTTTCGTCATGTCGCTCTGAAAAAGTTTTCTCAATCCGTTCTTTGCGGCGAACCACTTTTCCTTTAAATATAATCTTGCCATTTTCACGTACAGTAATGTTTTCGTCAAGATTCATCATCTTGTCATTTAATAAAACATGCAGTACTTCATTGTCATTTTTATCAATGCTTATTTCCTGACCTTTAAAAGAGGCGAATACGGAATTTTTATTTTTTGCCGATGATTCCGGAACAGTCAGCCAGTAAAAATTAGTTCGTACCTCGTCGTCCTGAATCCAGTTGATTTTTGCAGGATATGGATTTCTGGTGAATTTGGCCATCCAGGGTAAACTGATTGTATCCTGCCTGTTCATCCAATGTGGCATGCCGGCCATGATATGAGCGTCGTGAACAAATCCGTCCTTATCCGTTTGCTGTAGCGAGTCAAGCGTTTTGGACCATTCTTTGGCAAGTCCGTTCCGGTTATAAGCACCATCTTTTTCACCAACAGCCAGCCAAAATGGTAAGTTTCTAAAATTCAGCACCTGGGCATCTCCGGGGTGGCCGGCCATCATGGCTGCTGCTGCCCAGTGATCTGCCAAACGGGGAGCAAGCTGGTAAACACCGTCACCGCCGGCGGAATAGCCCATGATGTAAACCTTATTGGGATTAACTCCTTCCATGATTATCGCATCTGCAATGGCCCTTTCAAGCAAACCGTCCACAGGTTTTTGATGCCACATATTCCATGTATTTGATGGGGCACGCGGAACAAAATAGACGCCTTCGGCTGGCGTGTAGAGCTTTTGCTGATTTCTATACTGTCCATCGTTCATTTTGGAAGGGCCGTTTCCACCACCATGCAGGGAAATATACATGCTCCTTCCTCCAGCCGGCTTTGCTCCAAAAATTTTTGTTGTAAAAATAAGGCTGTCACTCCCGATTTGAATTTTTTGGCTTTCCCAGTCCGCTCTGGCCATCGGCGTATATTTTTCGACATAGGCGTTTATTACTTTTTTTGTTTCCGATGCAGCTTCCTTTGCAGTAAGTCCTTTATTTGCCGGCTGGGCATTTAGTGCAGTTGTGAAGGTAGATAAAAGTACCAGTTGAACCAGTAGCGTTTTAACAGAGTGCATAAATAGGTTAATTATATAATGTTTACAGGCTGCAAGGTAGGAAATGTTTTATATGTGAATAAATAAAATGGGGTATGGGAAGAAAGTAAATTGGTAAAATTGCATTAATTGAAATGAGGTAGGGATAAATATTTACGCTTACTTTATGCGGTAATTTAAAATAGGAATACAAGTTTGATAATATGAGTGATTCTGAACTTCTGCTAAAACGTTATTTTCCATGGTTGCTTTTTCTTGGTATAGCCCTGAACATACCCGGTCTGTTTCTTGATATCATGGAACCCGACGGGGCGCTTTATGCAACAATTGCCAAGCATATGGTGCAGCATGACGATTGGGTTAATTTGTTTGGTAACGGCAGTGACTGGCTGGACAAACCACATTTTCCGTTTTGGATGGCTGCCATCAGTTACAAAGTTTTTGGAATTAATGGATTTGCTTATAAGTTTCCTGCATTTTTATTCTGGCTGCTCAGTCTGGTATATACTTATCTGACAGCGCGTGATCTTTTCAACGCATCTGTTGCAAGAATTTCGGTTCTGGTTTATACCATTGCTCTCCACAGTACACTGGCCAATTTTGATGTCCGTGCTGAACCTTATCTGACAGCCTGTATCGTGGCAGCGGTATGGCATATGCTCCGGGTATATCAGCGCGGTAATAACTGGCACATTGTAGCTGCTGCCATTTTTATTGCCTGCGCAATGATGACCAAGGGGATTTTCGTCCTGGTCACCATTGGCGGAGGATGGGTAATATTTTGGGTACTTACAAAGCAATGGAGCCAGTTTGTCAACTACCGCTGGTGGCTGCTGCTGATTTTGTCATTTGTATTTATTTTACCCGAATTGTATACGCTTTATGTGCAGTTTGATATGCATCCTGAAAAAGTTGTATTTGGTGAAACGAACGTATCAGGGCTTAAATTTTTTTTCTGGGACAGTCAGTTCGGGCGATTCTTTAACACCGGGCCGATAAAAGGAAAAGGTGATCCGACGTTTTTCCTGCACACTTCTTTATGGGCGTTTCTTCCCTGGTCGATCGGCCTGATCGGAGGTGTGATCTATTTGCTTCGGTTTGACAAAAATAAGGATCCGCAACGGTGGATTGTTTACGGCAGTACATTGATTACATTTATCATGTTTTCCCTGTCGAAGTTCCAGCTTCCGCATTATATCGTAATCGTGTTTCCCTATTTTGCGATGATTACCGGTTACTTTTTTTATCAAATGGCAATCGCTGGTAATTTAGGTAAACTGGTCGTAGCCCAGTCAGTCCTGGTATATCTTCTCGGTATTGCCATAGCCGGATTAATTTATATTACAGAACTTGAAAATGCACTTCCCGCAGCCACTATTACGGTGCTAATTACCTTGGGTGCTGTATTCATTCGTTATACAAATCCACTGAAACAGTTGCTTTTCAAAGGATTTGCAGCTGCACTTATGCTTTATATCTTTCTGTTCTGCTTTTTTTATCCGTTTCTGCTTAAATACCAGTCCGGCGGCGAAGCAGGAAAGCTTATTCCCAGTGACAGGACGGATGTACCTGTTGCTGCGTACAGTTCATTTTCTTATGCACTGGAATTTTATGCGCCCGGCGATGTGAAACTGATCAGCAACAATGAAGAATTGCAAAATTTTTTAGCTCATACCCCCTGTTACCTTTATACAACGGCTGCCATGGGTGATAGCCTGATCAGTTCTGGGTTACAGGCAAAAGTGGTAGCTGCACCCGAATTCTTTCATATTACAAGATTGAAAATGGGTTTTCTGGATCACAAGAAAAGAAAAGAAACCTTGCAGACACGTTACCTATTGTATGTGAATGATGCGGAGGTGGATAAATGACATAGTTCAGGAATTGAATTTTTCCTGTAAATAAGCAGTTTGTTTAAATTCTTTTACTGCCTTTCTGATTTGTTTATCGGAAAGGCCACTGTACTGTATTTCAACAATTTTGGACTGCCGGGAATCAAGCTTTTTAAGTTTCCAGTATTTAGGATGGTCCATACCAATCGGGTGGCGAAAATCTTCTTCTTTCGGATCTTTTATCAAAACATCCAGACCAAGTCTTACCTCGGTTTCATTCTCTGCCAGCGGTACTTTTGTGATTACTTTAACCGCTCTTCCTGTTGGCAATAAAAAGGTTTTTTCAAGAGTCATTGTGCTATTCTATTTTTCAGAAAACAAAGTTATTCATTCCTGCCATTGCTGCTGATGTATTAACAATTTGATAATACTATTAAAGGATGTACGTTTAATCTGCGAAATGTTCCTACCAAAGATTATAATGAAAGTACTTCAGTTATTTGTCATTTTACTGATGACCACCTGTATTTCCAATGCGCAAAACGCGGTTACAGAAAAAGGCAGAACACCCAAAAATATAATATTGATGATTGGTGATGGCATGGGTACTTCACAGATCTACGCCGGCATGGTGGCCAATAAAAATACGCTGAATCTGGAACGTGCGCAGTTTGTAGGTTTTCATAAGAATCAGTCGGCCAATAATTTTATTACAGATTCTGCCGCCGGGGCAACCGCATTATCCACAGGTAAAAAAACGCTGAATGATGCAGTAGGAGTGGACGCAGACGGTAAACCGCAGCTGACCATTCTGGAAGCCGCGGAGCATAATGGTCTGGCAACGGGAATGGTTGTTACCTGTTCCATCACGCATGCCACGCCGGCATCCTTTATTGCACATCAGCCTTACCGGGGAATGAACGCTGAAATAGCAGCCGACTTTCTCAGAACCGATATTGAAGTATTTATCGGAGGCGGCAAAAATGATTTTGATAAAAGAAAAGACGGCCGCAACCTGATTGATAGTCTTAAATCGAACGGATATCAGATTGCCGGTTCTATGGAAGAGGTTCGGAAGGTGAAGTCCGGTAAGCTGGCTGGTTTTCTGGCAGAAGGAGATTTGCCATCCATTTCTGCCGGGAGAGGCGACCAGCTGTCAGTTTCTTCGGAAGTTGCCATTAGTATCCTCAAACAAAATGATAAAGGTTTTTTTCTAATGGTTGAAGGATCTCAGATCGATTGGGGCGGACATAAAAACAACCTCAAATACATCACAGATGAGGTTGTCGATTTTGATAAAACGATTGGCAAGGTTTTCGATTTTGCAGAAAAAGACGGAAACACGCTGGTAATCATTACCGCAGATCATGAAACTGGCGGACTTTCAATCCGTGGCGGCGATACCAAAACGGGCGAGATTAAAGGCTCTTTTTCAACCAAAAAACATACTGGTGTAATGATTCCTGTTTTTGCATTTGGCCCGGGATCAGAAGCATTTGCCGGAATTTACGAGAATACAGCCATTTTTGATAAAATGATTGCAGCTTTAAAACTTAAAAAATAACCTGTCCTAAAAACCAAATTTGACACCAATTGCCAGATTGGCGATATCGCTTAATTTTAAGAAACCGGTGTTCTGCACATAGCTGATCATCATCAGGTCATAACTTCCCAGCTCATAATAAACTTCAAGTGCGCGTTTTCTTTTATGTGTTGTGATCGTCCTGCCTGCTTTTCCGCCAATGTAAACACCTGGACGAAATGCAGTAGCCCACCAATAATAGCCCTTGGGATAGTATGAAGGCCACCTGGTATCAAACTGAGGCCCGAATGTATAACTCAGATACGTACCCAGTGAAAACGGTGCAATGTAATACGCGTTTTTGAGCGGAATAATCCAGGGGGAATAGGTGGTTTTCGCCGTAATGCTAATCAGTGCATCTCCCCCGAATTTTTCAGGTAGAAAGCCAAAAAGAATATCTGTTTCAAGTGTTTCATTTCTTGAACTATAACCAGGACCACCAGACATAAAACCGATATTACCTGCAAACTGTATTTTCATGTGATCGGGCAGGTACCATTTATTTCCACCGTTAGCCCGTGATTTTTCCTGTGAAAAAGCGGCGAAGTTTAGCAACAGCAGGAAGGGTAAAATTATGTTTTTCATAGCTTAATATTTAATCCGGTCTACCTTATATCCGCCTTTCCAGGTAGTTACAATCAGATACCCGCGGTCTCCCATACTGGTGGTTAAAAAGTAGTGAACACCATCATTGTAAAACTCCCCATCTTTAAAAGTATGCTGATGCCCATACAGGCTGAACTTTACATTGGGGTCATTTGCAAGGATAGAGGCATACTTGTCTTCAAGCTGATCGTCAAAATCTGCATCAAAAGGCGGAACATGAGCGACAACAATTGCATTTTTATTGCCCGGGTTGTTTGCAAGCTGCGCACTCAGCCAGTTCAGGTTAGGTACCGATCCATCAAAGGCATACTCGCGGGAATTGGTATTAATAAAAATAAATTTGTTGTCTCCAAACTCAAATGAATAATTCATCGGCCCATACATGCGGGCGTAAACGATGGGCCCGTTGGCAACAATGTCATGATTTCCTATAACGGTAAGGTAAGGATATTTCAGGGTCAGCATGATCTCATTAACCCATTTAAACTCCTGACTCAGACCAAAATCTGATATATCTCCTGCATGCAGGACAAAGGAAATGCCTTTCTGACTGTTGGCACTTCTTACAAAATCTGCGGATTCATCGTACCAGCGCTGGGTATCACCCATAAAGAGAAACCTCATTGTGTCCGACACCGGTAGTGCTTTAATTTTTTCTAAATTCTTATTCGTCAGGTCTTTCTCACTTTCTTTTAGTACGATTTCATTTGGGTTATACTGGAAGAGCGTATCACAGGACGATAAAAGGAAGAGAAATATACCAGCCAGAAAGATTCTGCTGGTTACAATAAAATGATGATTCATGGCTTGGATAACATATATAAAAGAAACAGGGAAGAAAACGGAGTGGTTCCGGTTTTGCTTCCCTGTTTGATATTATTCTTAAATTTTACTTAGTTTTTCACGGCTGGTATAGCCCAGAAAATACTTGCCTGAATTACACTGTTTTTAAAATCAGGATTGATGTTCTGACCAGTGAAATCACCAACTTTGGATAGACCGGCAATATATCTTACGCCGATTCCCAGACCAATATTCGACTGGTATCCAATACCACCTGCAGCAGCCAGATCCAGATTTTTCGCGAAATTGTTGATCGTTTGATCAGGAATGTTAGTTGAAGTTCTGAAACCTGCCTGAGGTCCTAATTCAACATAAAATCCACCCGCTGCTTTCAACTTGAACATCACCGGAACAGTAACATAATTTACTTTAAAGTCAGTTTTACTGCCAGCTCTGTCAACTTTCGCGCCTTGTGTAGAAAACAAAACTTCCGGCTGAATGGAGAAAGCATTTCCAATTCCAAAATTCAATAAACCTCCCAAATGATAGCCTACACGTGCATCCGACTGAATATCTCCTCCTGTGTAATTGCTAATGTTAACACCTGCTTTGGGACCGAAACTAAACGACTGCGCCATTGAAAATGTGCTAATGGCAGCAAACATCATTGTAATTAATAATTTTTTCATTTCAATTAAAGTTTAAAGTAATCAATTCAGATAAGTAGATAAAAGGGCCTTGTGAATTATATAAGTAATGTAACTTATGAATCTCAGTAAGGAGCTTTTATGCGATCTGTAAATTGAACTTATCCAATATCGTACCAGTCGTATACAGGTATGAAACAAACCAAATTGGCGACAAAAGTAGACCAAATGAGGAAATTGGTCTACTTTTAAAAAACTGGTTGGTCCGTATTTAAAATGAGAGAACAGAAAGTCATTGTATAACAGTATGTTATAATTAGGAAAGGTGTGGAGAAAACCGGTCAATTATGTCATATTTTTAATAAAATAATGAATATATGATATACAAAACAGTAATAGTTAAATATTTAATAATGTTAAAAATGCGGATTTCGGTAAAAAATAATAATTGTATTAAGGTACTTTCTCTTCTACTGATTATACTACTTTCAGTATCTTATCTGTTACATGCCCAGTCTGCTCCGGAACGTATGGATCTGTATCTTCTGGTTGGACAATCTAATATGGCAGGCCGTGGTAAATTAGCAGAGACATCCGAACAAAAAAATGAAAATATCTGGGTAATCAATGCAAAAAACGAGTGGGGAATTGCAAAGGATCCGTTGCATTATGACAAACCGGCCGCAGTAGGGGTGGGTCCTGGATTGTCGTTTGCAAATGTGATTTCAGCCCGTTACCCGGAGACAAAAATCGGACTTATTCCATGCGCGGTAGGCGGAAGCGGAATTGATGATTGGGTCGCTGGTGTAAAACATGCACAAACAGGAATTTATCCTTATGATGCAATGCTAGCCAGGGTAAAAGAAGCGCAGAAACATGGAAAGGTCAAAGGAATTATCTGGCACCAGGGAGAATCAGACAGCTCTCCTGAAAAAAGTGCAGTATATGAACAAAAGCTGACTGCATTTTTTGAAACATTAAGAAAAGAAACAGATACGAAGAAAGTACCGCTTATATTGGGAACACTGGGCGACTTTTATGTTTCAAAGAGACCAGAGGCATCGAAAATAAATCAGATTATGCATGATTATGCATCCCGTCATAAGCATGTCTATGTCGTTTCGTCATCGGGGCTCACCGATCTGGGAGATGGGACACATTTCAATACGCAGTCGGCGCAGGAGCTGGGTAAGCGTTATGCGGAGATGTTTTTAAAAGTGACAGGAAAATAATTTTATCCGGATGTATTTGGTTCTCAGTAAAATAAGAAAAAACTTAAAAAATATAACGTAATTACTCGTACAGTAATAAAAAATATTCTAGTTTTGCAGCACGTTAGACCATAACGATGGCCGCAACGAAGTCTGGTTTGGTAGTTCAGTTGGTTAGAATACATGCCTGTCACGCATGGGGTCGCGGGTTCGAGTCCCGTCCAGACCGCCAGATACAATATTAAAATACATTAAAAGCCTGTAAATCAAACATTTACAGGCTTTTTCTTTGTCTGAAATACACCAAATTATTCAAATATTCGCAAATAAAAGGTGAGCATTTGGTGAGCAGAAAGGAAGTCTAAAAAGTGCTCACCAGAATTCGTGTAACGATCTGTATTACAGCTTGTTTACGAGATAAACATCTTGATTTTCAGATAGCTGCAATCGTATTTTTATTCACTTAAAAAACGTGTTGTTATGTTAGCTAAAAATTTCACACTGCTTTTTTATCTTAAAAAGCGCAGCAACTATGTATCAGGTGAGCTTCCTGTTTACATGCGGATTACCGTTAATGGTACCCGTAGCGAAATGTCAATGGGCCGTGATTGTGAGCCGGAGAAATGGAATAACATTTCGTGCCGAAGAACCGGTACAAAGTCAGATACGAAGGAATTCAATGCATATTTGGCTACCGTGCAGTCCAAAGTCTATCAGGTATACCGCTCGCTTCTGGAAACTGGCGCAGAACTCAATGCCGAAAATGTCCGAAATATGCTCACTGGCGTAAGTGGGCGCCCAAAGATGATTCTTGAAATCTTTAAGGATCATAACCATAAGTTAAACCAACTGATTGGAAAGGGTTTTGCGAAGAGTACACTGACGAAGTACAAGACTTGTTATGACCATACATCCGAGTTCATTCAGTGCAAGTATGGCAAAAGTGATCTGGATATTCAGAAGCTCAACTATGAATTTATCTCCGAGTTCGACTTCTGGTTAAAAAGTCAGAAGTCCTGCGGGCATAATACGGTTATGAAGTACCTGACTAATTTTAAAAAGATCGTAATGATCTGCGTAAAAAATGGGTGGTTGAATCAAGATCCGTTCGCCAACTATAAAATGAGTAGACAAGTTGTAAACCGTAGCGCCCTAACTGAGGCCGAATTAGGTAGGATCGCAGGAAAGGATTTTGAGAATGAGAGATTAAACCAAGTTCGTGACATTTTCCTGTTTAGCTGTTTCACTGGTTTAGCTTACATAGACGTTTATAATCTCAGCCGCCAACAAATTATCGAAGGGATCAACGGAGAGCTGTGGATCGTAGTAAACAGACAGAAGACAAACTCAGAATCCAGAGTTCCGCTGCTGCCTACTGCACTTCAAATTCTGGAAAGGTACGCGGATCATCCCCAATGTGTGATAGTAGGCCGCCTTCTGCCGGTGTTATCAAATCAAAAGCTGAATGCATATTTGAAGGAAATAGCTGATGTATGCAGGATTGACAAAAGACTCACCTTTCATCTGGCACGCCATACCTTTGCTACTACAGTGACGCTGACCAATGGTGTGCCTATCGAAAGCGTTTCTAAAATGCTGGGACATAGTAGCATCAAGACGACACAGATTTATGCCAAGATTGTGGATCGAAAGATCAGTGAGGATATTAGTATTCTAAAAATAAAATTTGGATGAGCGATGTTTAGTTAAGCTTTTATTATAGGATACCTGCTAGGTAATAAATGTATTATCTAACTCTTATGCTTTGGACCAGGGTTCGAATCCCTGCATCTCCACGAAAAAGTCAATCAAATCATTCAAAAGCCTGTTTAAATCATTTAAACAGGCTTTTTTGTTGCGTGAGGGTTATCAAAACTTTCGAAAATGCACATAATCTCAGTGAGTTAATCGTGTAGTACGTTGAGCTCAAAAAAAAGACTCACTGGAAGTGCATTAAGATGTTGATATTTAACATGTTAACCTGACATACATCTTGTTTCTTTTAGGGTAGAATCTGAACTTTGTTTCATTCTAAACAGTAAGAAAATGATGGAAAAAACATTAGGGTTATTGTTTTATCTAAAACCCGCAAAAAATGACAGAGGGGAAGGTCGGTTCATCTATTTCAGAATTACCATCGATGGGAAGTCTAATGAGATTTCACTGAAACGAAAATGGATTACCACCCGGTGGAATTCAGCAACCGGTCGTGCGCAGGGCAGTAAGGAAGATGCTAAAGCATTGAATGTTTTCCTTGATACCGTTGCCCGGAATGTTCATTATGCACGTCGTAAGCTAATGGATGCCGGAAAGGAGGTTACATCTGAAATGGTTCGAAACGTGTTATTGGGCCAGGATGAGACCAAAAGGATGGTATTAGAATTATTTAAAACCCATAACGACCAAATGGAAAAGCTCATAGGTAAGGACTATGCCTATGGTACATTCCAACGATTTCAGACAAGTTTAGATCATACCCGTTCATTTATTCTTTGGAAGTATGAGAAATCTGATATGGATATCAGAGACCTTGATTACGATTTTATTTCCGAATATGCTTTTTGGCTTAAAAGCGTACGTAATTGCGGTCATAATGCAACTATGAAATATCTTTCAAATTTTAAAAAGATCGTTTTAAGCTGCGTTAAAAAAGGTTGGTTGCCCAGAGATCCTTTCTCGGGATTTAAGCTGGCACGGCGTGAAAAAGTCAGAGAGTTTCTGACTAAAGAAGAACTAAAAGCTGTGGAAGAAAAGAAAATCGAAATTGAACGTGTTGCGCATGTACGTGATATTTTTGTTTTCTGCTGCTATACGGGTCTTGCCTATATTGATGTAAAACAGCTTAAGCGTACCGAACTTTTAAAGGGTATTGATGGTAAAAAGTGGCTTATGACGCAAAGACAAAAAACAGAATCGCCAACGCGTCTGCCGCTACTTCAAAAGGCACTTGAAATCGTTCAGAAATACAGTTCACATCCGGAATGTATAAAGTCAGATTTGGTTCTGCCTGTGTTGAGTAACCAGAAGATGAACTCCTATCTGAAAGAGGTGGCAGATATTTGTGGTGTCACAAAAGTGCTCACTTTTCACACAGCCAGACACACTTTTGCAACGACCGTAACGCTAAGTAACGGAGTGCCCATTGAAACTGTTTCGAGGATGCTTGGGCATAAAAACCTTGTTCAGACCCAGCACTACGCAAAAATTATTGATTTGAAAGTCAGTGAGGATATGCAGCGGTTGGAGGACCGGTTAGGCAACTGAACAAAGCCCCGAAAAGATGCTAATTCTTTTCGGGGCTTCTAATTATTCGTCTTCAAACCAGATTCTTTTGAAATGAAGTAAAATCATGCGACACACATTAACCATTTAATGATCATTATTCAATAAGCCAGCATGATTTTAAGCAGGTCATCTTTCATCATGATCAAATTCCTATGCCAATTATATACATCTAATTGTCTGATTTGACCACTATTCCCTTATTAAATATGCCAGAAGTAAGGTAGGGCTAATAATAAAAGAATGAATTCCAAAAGTCTACATTTTTTAAAGCGTTAACCCTCCTCTAACTATTTAGCAATAGTCGGCCTCATTTTTATTAAAGCAGGTTTAAGAATAAAGTTAAAATGAAATAAAAAAAGGCTGGCCGAAACAGCCACCCTTGTCCCAAACTACCCTACAAAATAAAGAACCGTAAAAATACGGCTAATTTAGTCGACAGGAAATTATGAATAAAAAGTTAGTCTTAGGAAATTATAGAATTGTTTCTACATGATTTTTTCTAAAAATAGGAATGCTTAATGCATGATATAAATCTGGTCCCCATGTAGTTTTGAATGGCTTGGCCTGAGTCAAAAGAACTTCTAACGCAGTAAAAAATTTGAAGGGTGCATTTCAATTCTTCGCACCTAAAAAAACCGGCAGAATTTTCTTCTGCGACTTTGAAGCGGCGGAGCTAATATGAAGTAAAATCTGTTAGCCATAGTCCTGGAAGGAGCCGATTATTCCGAGTTAATCAGGCATGTGGCGAACAAAATTTGGTCATTTTTTTCTCAAGCGAAGTTTTGAAATGCACCCAAATTTGAACCATTAAGCATGCTGCTATTTTGGTTTGCTACGTTAACCGTTTTGGGATCAATCAGCATCCCCTGATCCGTCCGTACCAACCAGGGAGCTTTCAGCTCTCAGCGCTATACATATTCCTTCAGATTTACCTAGCGTCATAAGCATGCTAATGTCCATGGCTCTACTCCCATTTGTCGTTTATCAGCGTATGCAGAATCGGTGGTTTTCTAAATTTAAATCCTCAAAGTTCTTTTGTGCTAGCATGGCCATTGTGCGCTTGTAGGTCCGCTTTGCTCCATACTGGGCGAAAGTTTTCATCATTTCAACCGAAAGTGTATTGGCACCGGACAGAACGCATGCCACAAAGTTTACTTTTTGCCGGCCAAAAGTTACAGGGTACAAGTTTCTATCAAAATATACATATTTTAGATCAATTCATGCATTAGATGCGTGTTTTTATAATCCTATTTTTGGTGAAAATAATTCTAATAATAAACATATCATTATGTTACATGTATTTGTTTCCCGTATCGAAAATCAAATCGCATGCATTTAATGATATTTAAACCCAGCTTATATGTCCTACCATTACCATCTTAGTTTATGAATCAGCGACCAGGTGAAAAAGTTTTTGGCCACAGCAAGAGAGCATGGCTGTTATCGTTGGTTATTTTAGGTTCAACTGTTTCTGTTAATCTTTACGCGGGAAATCTTGAAACTAATAATTTTATTTCTGCGTACGCGGACCAAACTGTTACCGGAGTTATCAAAGACGAAAAAGGAGAAGGGCTACCAGGTGTAAGTATTGTAGTGAAGGGTACGCAGCAAGGTGCAATTACTGATATCAACGGAGGTTTTTCAATTCCAGTTGCTGATGCAGGCTCTGTTCTGGTTGTATCTTTTGTGGGGTACATTACTCAAGAAATTACAGTGGGCAATCGTACCTTAATTGACATTTTGCTAAAATCGGATACAAAAGCCTTGGATGAAGTAGTTGTCATCGGTTATGGTACGACCAAACGCCAGGATTTTACCGGTTCGGTCAGTTCGCTTAAACTGGAAGGTTCCGCGGTGGCTTTGCTTCCAAGTATGAACGCCTTGGAAACTTTAAAAGGAAGTCTTCCTGGTCTGGATATCGGAGCAACTAATTCGGCGGGTGGTCAGCCATCGGTGCAGATTCGTGGTCAAAATTCAATAAGTGGTTCAAACGATCCATTAATTGTATTAGATGGTGTCATTTTTCTTGGAAGTCTTGCTGACATAAATCCTAGTGATATTGCAAGTTTTGATGTTCTTAAAGATGCAACATCAGCGGCAGCTTATGGTTCCCGTTCAGCAAATGGTGTTATTGCCATTACAACCAAAAGAGGTAAGGTGGGTAAACCGGTAATTACTTTCAATTCTTCAACCGGATTTCAGTCGTGGCAAAGACGTCCGGAAATGATGAAAGGAGAAGAATGGATCAATGTTGTTAATGCCCGTAATAAATATACAGAAGGTTCAACCAACTGGCTGAAGCCAGGTGAACTGGCAAACCGTACAGCTGGTAAAGAAACAAATTGGTTGGATGAAACGACCCGTACAGGTGTGATACAAACATATCAGGCGGCGGTTTCCGGTGCAACTGAGAAAGTAAATTATTACCTATCAACTTCCTATGACGACAACAAAGCAATTGTAAAAGGGGATCAGTTCAGTCGTATATCGGTACTGGGAAAGATTAGAACCGAGATCACCAAATGGCTGGAGATAGGAGCGGATGGAAGTTACTCCAAAAGAGATTACTCAGGAAACCCTGCAAATATCGGCGAGGCTCAAACGATGTCGCCTTATGGTGTGATGTACCGGGATGAGCAAGGGAATCTGGAGAAGTATCCATATACGCAATCCGGAATCAATCCATTATGGGGTGTGAATGACAACACCCGTACCAACACAGATATACTTAACAGCTACCGTCTTAATGCCAATGCGTTGGTAACTGTTCCTTGGGTGGAAGGACTAACGTATCGCGTGAATTTTCTGAATAATGTTACAAAGAATGAGTCGGGAACATTCACAAATGAAAATTATTACGTGCAGGAAGGCGATGCAGCAAGTAGATATTCACCGTCTGTCATTCAGGGCTTTTTGACGAATGCAAATGGTAATTTGAATAGAAACGGAATTTCAAGTTATGTCTTTGATAACATCCTGAATTATAAAAATACTTTTGGCAAGCATAGTGTTGACCTTACCCTTGTAGCAACAAGAGATAATCAAAAGTATACCCTGATCAATTCTACGGGCAACAACTTTGCAGCCAATGGAAATACAACACTAGGGTTGTGGGGACTTCACAAAGCAACTGTTCAGCGCGTCAATCTGGATGCTTATCAGCGTTCAAATATTGGTTATTTGGGCCGCCTAAGCTATTCTTTCAATGACAAATATTTCTTTACAGGTTCTTATCGTCGCGATGGTGCTTCAGTATTTGGCACCAATAACAAATTTGCAAACTTTCTTGCCGCAGGTGTAGCTTGGAAGGTGACCAACGAAGAGTTCCTGAAAAGCTTCACTCCGCTAAATAATCTGAAAGTTAAATTCTCTTATGGACAAAATGGGAATCAGGGTATAGATCCTTATGGAACACTGTCAACAGTAGCAAACGCTGCCAGTGGTGGTGTACGATATGAGTGGTCTAATACGCCTGGCGTTATCAACTACGGCTTGTACCAAAGTGCATTAGGTAACGCCGACCTGGGTTGGGAAACAACAACATCCTGGAATGCTGGTTTTGAATCAGCATGGCTAAATAACCGTTTGTTCCTGGATATGGATGCTTATTATGGCGCGACTACCGACCAGATATTTACCCGAAATATTCCGGTTATGACAGGTTTCAAAACGATCAAAACTTCGATGGGACAGGTTAACAATACTGGTATTGAAATAACTTTAAGAAGTGTTAATTATCAGAGCAAAGATTTGACTTGGGGAACCTCGTTTACTTTCTGGCAGAACAGAAATAAACTCGTGAAGCTTTACGGAGAAGACAAAAATGGTGATGGCGTCGAAGACGATGATATTGCAAACAGTCTTTTCATCGGACAGCCACTTGGCGTAATCTATGGTTACGAGCAGGATGGTATCGTTCAGAGTGGAGATTCAGAGTATATTTCCTTGACAGGTGCCGCACCAGGTGCACCGAAATACAAGGATATTGATGGCGTACCAGGTATCACGGCCGACGACAGAAAGATTATTGGATATGCCAAAGAGAATTTCCGTTTAAATATGAGCAACACTTTATCATATAAAAACTTTGATCTCTATGTTCTTGTTTCAGGTATCTTCGGTGGTGGCGACTGGTATAAGAAGAATAACGCAGCCGCTTACCTTACTGCAGGGACAGGACGTTTTAATGACAACATGACTTCCAAGGAATACTGGACCCCTGAAAATGCAAGTAACGAGTATCCCTCCGCATTCTTTGCCGGTGACGGTCGTTTTCAGGGTTTGCAGTCCCGAACTTTTGTACGGGTTCAAGATGCAACACTTTCGTACCGTCTGAAACCGGAACTGGCTGCAAAAGCAAAAATGAATTCGGTTAAGGTTTTTGTGAGTGCAAGAAACCTCGCAACCTTCACAAAATGGTTCGGAGGAGATCCGGAAACAGGTACTCCTGTTCGAGAAAATACTTTTCCCGTTCCATCAACCTATTCAATAGGAGCTAATATCAGTTTCTAAACATTAATTTTTTTATGAAAAATATATTGTCTAAAAAGTCATTTTGGGGGTTAGTGGTTCTTCTGAACGTAATTGGCTGTAAGTCTAATGACGAATTTTTGAAGGAAAATCCCGAAACGTTTTACACGGTTGATAATGCCTTTTCCACCTCTGCACAGGTAGACCAGGTTCTAGTAGGTGCCTATTCGCAGATCAGGGATCTATGGGCGAATCCTGGTGAAGAAGGCTGGATTTTTGTTCTAAGGGGTAATGGTACGGACATGTATGATGTTGCCAGTATCAGAAGAGGAGCAACGTTTAATAACTATGGTCTTATTAACGTTGATAATGGTACTTTTTACAATATATATAGTACCTATTATCAGTTGATTGGTAAAGCGAATCTTGCTTTGGAAGCAGCGCAGTTACCTCAGATATCTTTTTCATCTGACGCTGAAAAGGCAAATATCATTGCCCAGGCTAAGTTTTTCAGAGCATATGCCTATCGTAACCTTGGAGAACTCTTTGGCGGTGTTTCTCTGGTAACCAGCGTTTCAAAAACGGCTCAGTATAATTTTACCAGATCTACTCGTGTTGAAACTTACCAGTTTGCTATTGATGATCTTCTGGCAGCTGAAAAAGATCTGCCTGAAACTACGGTAAGTGGTGGGCGTATCGTAAAAGGTGCAGCACAGCACTATCTGGCGGAATTGTATCTGGCTATGGGAACACAGCTTGTTGCCGATGGAAAAGCAGCCGAAGGCCAGGCTGCATTTGCTCAATCAATCGCTTATGCAACGAAAGTAATCGATGGAGGAACGTATTCTTTGATGAAGACACGTTTTGGGGCAAGAAGTACAGAACCACAGGGAAATGTATACTGGGATCTTTTCCAGGAAAACAATGTAAACTATCAAAATGGAAACAAGGAAAGTATCTGGACGCTGCAAGTTGATTACGCCGCTTACCGTGCGGAAGATGGCAAGTCCAAATTGCCTTACTCACGTACCTACGGAGCCGTTTTCCGTGATGGTGCCAAAGACCATTTGACCGGAACCGCGGAAGATGTAGGCGGACGCGGCATTGCGCAAATGATACCGACAATGTATGTAAGGGATGAAATTTATGCTGATAAATATGCTACGGACATGCGTAACTCTGAAATCGTGTTTCGCCGTGTATTTAATGGTAACGTAAAAACTTCACCTTATTTCGGAAAACCGGTTCCCTGGGAAGTGCTTTACAACGGAAGTGCTGACGCAACGACGAACATGAACAACAGAAGTATAGTATACCCGATCTCAATTAAAATTGCAACAGACAAGTACACTGGTCTTGCTGATGGGGAAAACATGAGTAACCTGTTCCGTGACGACTATTTTATCCGTTTGTCGGAAACAATACTTTTACGTGCAGAAGCAAAACAACGCAGCGGCAATAAAGCGGGAGCTGCCGCAGACGTAAATCTTTTAAGAGCACGTGCTAATGCTACTTACTTGGTGAGTGCAGCAGACATGGATGACAATTTCAATATGATCCTGGATGAACGTGCGCGTGAGCTGGTTTATGAAGAAGCGAGATGGAACACACTGCTTCGTATGGGGGGAACTGTAGCTGTGGATCGTATCAGGAAATATGCTTACTGGCCTGAAGCAAAAGCAACCCTTACTTTCAATTATAACCTGTGGCCGATTCCGCAGACAATCATAGATACAAACAAAGACGTTGTCCTGGAACAAAACCCGGGATGGAAGAGGTAGTCTGATGATTATTAATAGTAATGTCTTGATTCATATTGCCCGGTCTTCACGATCCGGGCAATTGATTTATAAAGAACACCTTATCGCTGTTTCGCAGACAAAGCCTGATTATTTATTCAATTCCTGAGCCCATGTTTAAATCATTAAGATCATTATGCCTGCTGGCAGTGTTTGTGCTGTTTACAGGTACAAAAGTTTTTTCCCAAAAAGGCATAGCTATTGTTGAACCCTCCGTATTTCAAAATCCTCCATCAGAATACGGTATCCGCTGCTGGTGGTGGTGGCTGAATGGTAATATTGATAAAGAAACCATTACCAGAGATCTGGAACAGATGAAGGCTAAAGGTTTTAGCGGTGCCTGTATTTTTGATGCAGGCGGAGCAGAACAACGCGGAAATGCCCAGGTTCCCGAAGGTCCGATGTTTGGCTCGCCAGCCTGGAAGGAACTATATGTTCACGCAATCAACGAAGCAGATCGTTTGGGCCTTGTCATGTCGATGAGTATTCAGAGCGGATGGAATCTGGGCGGCCCGGATATTACGCCAGCGGAAACAGCCAAACAGGTCGTTTTTACACAAACAATGGTAAAGGGTTCGGCCCATATACAGATCGAACTGGAACAGCCCAAAGCCAGGTATGACTACTACCGTGACATTGTAGTACTGGCGATTCCTTCAAAAACATTTCCCGGCCGACCGCCAATCAGTGAATTGGCCAATAAGGCAGCCACACGTGAGGTAGGCGGCTCCGCTCCGGAGACACGCTCGTTACTAACTGATATTGCCGGCACAAAAGGAGAGGAAGATGCCAGCCTGAAACAGGTTTTGAACATTACCAAATACTTTAAAAAAGGCAAACTGGACTGGAAAGCACCGTCCGGTGAGTGGACTGTTTTGCGCATGGGATACACGCCGACCGATGCCGAAGTTTCCACTTCAAGCGGAAAATGGCAGGGAAATGTCATTGACTATTTAAGTGAAAACAACTTTAACCGCTATTGGGATACGAATGTAGGACCGTTGCTGAAAGCGATCGGGCCTATGGCTGGCAAAACGCTGAAATATTTACAGACCGACAGTTTCGAAGCGGGTGGATTGAACTGGACAGAAGGTTTTGAAAAAGAATTTATCAAATACCGCGGTTATGATCCGCTGCCGTATTTGCCTGTTCTGGCCGGAAAAATCATTGAAAGCCGGGAAGTAAGCAATCGTTTTTTGGCTGATTTGCGTAAAACACTGGGAGACCTGATCGCAGAAAAACATTACGGAACATTTGCCAAAAGGTCCAAAGAGTACGGAATCGGTATTCAGCCGGAATCCGCGGGTCCGCATGCGGGGCCATTTGACGGTCTGAAAAATTACGGATACAGTGAGATCATGATGAGCGAGTTCTGGTCCCCGTCGCCTCACCGTGCAAGACCGATTGACCGTTTTTTTGTAAAGCAAGCTGCAAGTGCGGCTAAAATTTATAATAAGAGACTGGTAGGAGCAGAGTCGTTTACTACGATCGGTCCTCACTGGAATGATGTAATGTGGTCGGATATGAAGCCGAGTGCAGATCATGAATTTTGTGCAGGTTTGAATCTGGTGTACCTTCATACTTTTACAGGTTCGCCCAATGCAATGGGTTTGCCAGGGCAGGAATATTTTGCAGGAACACATTTTAACCCCAATGTAACCTGGTGGGATCAATCAACTGCATTTATTCAATATCTGACCCGCTGTCATTACATGCATCAACGGGGGACATCTGTGGCAGATGTGCTTTATTATTACGGGGATCATTCTCCAAACCTGGGCAGATTGAAAGAAGACGATCCGGCAGGTGCTTTGCCGGGTTTTGATTACGACCTGATCGATGAGGATCGTTTGCTTGCATTGGAATTTAAAAACGGCAGAATCGTTTTACCTCATGGCGTTCCCTATCGTGTGCTGGCTCTACCGGATCATAAAACGTTGTCAATTGCTGCTTTACAGAAAGTGCAGGCCCTGGTAAAAGCGGGTGCAACGGTGATTGGGCTAAAACCGGTAACAACGGCCAGTCTGGTTAAATATCCGTCTTCGGAACAGACATTAAAGCAGATTGCAGATGAACTTTGGGGAAATACTACTGAGACCAGCGGTGTCCGTAAAGTGGGTGCCGGAAAGGTTGTCTGGGGAAAAACGGCTTCGGAGTACTTAAGATCAGATGGTATTGATTTTGATATGGAAATTACCGAACGCGAAAATGGCAGCAGGTACGATTACATCCATCGCACAGAAACGGGTGTAGATTACTATTTTATAAGCAGTCAGAACCGTGCCGCATCAAAAATGACCGCAGCATTCAGGATCAGCGGCAAACAGCCAGAACTTTGGAATGCAGTAACAGGGGAGACCAAATCTGCTAAATCGTTCTATCAAAAGGACGGTAAAACCTATGTGCCTCTTGAGTTTGATCCCTACGGGTCGATTTTTGTGGTTTTCAAAGAAGAAATAGCGAAGGACAAAAAAGGCGGGCAGCCATCCAACTATGTAAAAGCAGAACCGGTATCAACGCTTCATGGCAGCTGGGAGGTATCATTTGATCCAAAATGGGGTGGTCCTGCCAATACAGTTTTCAACGAACTTATAAGCTGGTCGGACAGAACGGAAGAAGGAATAAAGTTTTATTCGGGAAAGGCAGTATACAGCAAAAAGTTCGATGTTGGCAAAGATCTTGTTTCGGGTGAAAAGGCATACCTGGACTTGGGAGAGGTAAAAGATATTGGTATTGCCCGGGTAATTTTGAATGGGAGAGATCTGGGGATTTTGTGGGCGCCTCCGTTACGTGTATCGGTTACAGGCCTATTAAAGGAAAAGGACAATGATTTAAAAGTAGAGGTTGTCAATACCTGGCGCAACCGCCTTATTGGTGACAGGACAAAACCATTGGAAAAACAGATAACCAAAACCAATATAAAGGTTTTGGATAGCTGGCAGTTAACACCTTCGGGATTACTTGGACCCGTTAGATTAATGAAAGGATCCGAGTAATATGATCTGCGAAAGCGAAGCCGGTGTTAACCTGGGAACAGGAAACTGCGGCTTTGCTCTCTTTGTTTAAATATGTCTGTATTGCGACGGAGCGTTTCCCATTTTTTTCTTAAATATTCTGGAAAAATAAAACTCCGATTCAAAACCGGTCTGGTAAGCAACTTCGGATACAGAAAGGGATGTTTGCCTGAGCATTTGACATGCTTTTTCCAGCTTGATACTAAGGTGATACTGACCTGGGGATGTTCCGGTTATTTCTTTAAATGCTTTTCTAAACCATACATATCCGATATCATGCCGAGCCGCAAGCTCTTCCATACTGATGGACTTCATCCAGTTTTCATGAATTTCATGTCGGATCTGGTGGATCAGCTTATCCTTTCGTGAACGGACATTTGTAGACATTAGTGCAGAAGCGTATACCAAACCTAAAAGCTGAATAACAAGGCAGGATGAAATTTGTTTATAGGCTATTCCTTCGAATTTTAACGTGTCCATCAAATGAATAAATACTTTTAAAAGCTCTGTGTCAAACCCGATTTTAAGAATCGGGTTATCGGCACTGAAACAGTCCTGGCACATCAGATATTCGGAATAATGCCCGCCAAAGCCCACCCAGAATTCTTCCCAGCCGGTTTCAAGTGCTGGCTTGTAACGATGCCAAACCTTGGGATAAATCAGAAAAGCAGTGCCGGCTTCCACGATGGTTGGGGCCATGTTTTCGCTTTCAAATATTCCGCCGCCATTGGAAATGTACACGAGCTGAAATTCATCCAGGATCCTACCTTTTTCCCAGTCGAAAAGATAGTCCTGGGGATGGTTATTATCGGGGTATTTCTTTTTTGCCTGATGAATGTGATGGCCTACGCTGAAAATAGAAACGCCCCAGTTTGGTTCTGCGTTTTCCAGCCTGCTCAACTGTTCGCTGTCAAAATATTTGCGGTATAGGTTCATATCAATATGTGTAAGTAAAGCATCAGTTTCATCATTTATTATGTACTAACATTTATCCTACTTTTGTTGTATATTATTCAATAAAGAGGTCTTGATTGTTATAATTGGTGTCGTTTCTACTATGACGATATTAATTAAGTGTCTCCCCAATATTTGTAATTTATATTTTTTGATATGAACAGGAACGGTAATTGTAATCTAAAAGTCGGGCTTTTTGGAATTGGTCTTGAAGCATACTGGGCGCAGTTCGAAGGGCTTGAAAACCGGCTAAAAGGTTATGTTCGGGAAGTAGAAGAGAAGCTCACTGGTTTTGGTGCAGAAATTGTAAATCTTGGTTTGATTGATACACCTGAGAAAGCACTCGATGCAGGGCATACTTTTCGTCGGGAAGATGTCGACCTGATCTTTTTGTATGTGACAACCTACGCATTATCATCAACCGTTTTGCCTGTTGTCAGAAGGGCAAAGGTACCGGTCATCGTTTTAAACCTTGCTCCGGAAGCAGCTATTAATTACAAGTGGTTTAACAGCCTTAGTGATCGAACCAAAATGACAGGAGAGTGGCTGGCCTTTTGCTCTGCCTGTCCGGTTCCCGAAATTGCCAATGTATTTAAACGTTCGCAAATCCCTTTTTACCAGGTAACAGGAATGCTTCACAACGATCCGGCGGCCTGGGATGAAATTGAGGAGTGGGTTCAGGCAGCCAACGTTGCACATGTGATGTCACATAACCGGCTGGGCGTGATGGGGAATTATTACAGTGGCATGCTGGATATTTATTCGGATCTGACAAGGCAATGTGCAGTCTTCGGAGGTCATGTGGAAGTCATTGAAGTTGATGAACTTTCATCTCTTTGCCAACAGGTTTCGGATTCCGAAGTTGAGGAAATGGTGAAGGAATTTGAAACTACTTTTGATGTTCAGAAAGATTGCTCCGTGCTTGAATTAAAAAGAGCTGCCCGAACTGCATCTGCGTTAAATCTACTGGTTAAAAAATATCAGCTTGGTTCAATGGCCTACTATCACAAAGGAACAGGCAACGCAGCTAATGAAGATGCCATGAGCTCAGTTATTTTGGGGAATTCTCTTTTAACAGCAAGGGGAATTCCCGTTGCTGGTGAATATGAGATCAAAAACGCACAGGCCATGAAGATCATGGACAGCTTTGGTACAGGCGGTTCATTTACAGAATATTATGCAGTGGATTTTACAGATAATGTGGTTCTGATGGGCCACGACGGACCAGGGCATATCGCAATTGCACAGGGAAAAACAAAGGTGAGACCTTTGCATGTTTATCATGGAAAGGTGGGAAACGGCTTGTCGGTTGAAATGAGTGTGAAACATGGGCCGGTGACCTTGCTTTCGGTAGTAGAAACCGTTGACGGTAAGATCATTTTACTTGCTGCTGAGGGTGAATCAGTGGCAGGTCCGATCCTTGAAATTGGGAATACCAACAGCAGGTATAAATTTTCTATCGGTGCCAGAAAATTTATAGAGAACTGGAACAGTCACGGCCCGGCGCATCACTGTGCAGTAGGAATAGGGCATATCAGCTCCAAAATCCGAAAGCTGGGGCATTTGCTTGGAATTGAAACCGTCGTTGTCTGCTGATTGACCTACATAATTATGTGCTCTTACTTAAGCTTCAATATTTTTGTTATTGAGATCTTGTCTGTTGCAGCAATGTGAGTTTAGATAACATCAACAATCTTGAAGTGCAACGCTATAACCGGTGTCTGGGTGTTATCACAACAGAATTTCGTTCGGTGTATACCAATGTAGTATGCACCGAACGAAATCCGTTTTGCCATCTTATTTATTACTACTTACCGACTTCCCACTGATGTGTTCCGGATCCTACGCCGGTAATCTTGAAATAATCGCCTTCCAATGCCGCTTTTAATTCAGCTCCGTTAAATCTGAGTTTACTTTTTGCGAACATGCGCGGAATGTAAACAACGCCCTCCGTATTAGCAGGCAGTGTTACTTTTAGGCGGAACTGCTGATTTGAATTCGTAAAATCGACTTTGATCACTCCTCTAAGTGTAGACAGCTGCATTTGGGCCTTTTCCAGTGAACCAGGCTGTGGTTTGATGCTGACAGATCCGAAAGCCGGAGTCAGGGGCTCGACACCCATCATTTTGCGGACAATGATGTTTGCAGGCGCGGCTCCCCACGCATGGTTCCAATCCTGATTGGGTTTATATGAAGTATCCCAAGCCTCAGTTGTAATCGTAGAACCTGTTCTTATCATATTGTACCAGCTGCGCTGCTGCGAAGAGGTCATCAGTGCAAGCGCATAGTTTGATTCGTTGGCATTGTAAAGTCCGTCAAGTAAGAACTGCGAGCCGTAAACGCTGCATGCCATACCTCTGGAACGGATGAATTTCAGTACTTTTTGCTGATGCTTCTCAGGAACCAGGTCAAATGCCAGTGCCATCATGTTAGCATGCAATGAGGAATGATCAGTACCTTCTCCATCCCGGATGAGGCTGGTCTGCGGATGAATAAAAGTCTTTTGAAAAGCAATTTTCACTTTTTCGGCTGCCTTCTGGTAAAAAGCTGCATCTTCATTTTTACCCAATACTGTTGCAAGTTCAGCCATATAGAGCAATGCCTGATAATGAAAAGCATTTACTACCGCATTGTAATCAGTAAAAACATATCCATCCGTTTCCCCGGCTTCTTTTTTACCAAGTCCCAAAACACCCTTTTGCGGCCAGTCAACGATATCCTGCAAGGTTGCTTTACCGTCAAAAGTTTCAAAATGAATGGATTTGGTAAACTCAGGTGTTTGTTTCCCCGTACGCGTGCTGATCAGTCCGTCTTCGCGGGAGAGTGCTAACAGTACCTTTGCCTTCAGTTCAGGATAAAGTGATTGAACAGTTCTTATGTCGCCGGAATAAAGGTAATCGTAACGGGCGACCAGCAGGTTCTGCAGCGACCATTCCGTGGGCCAGGTAGCATGATATACCAGATAATCCAGTGAACGTTTTGCCATATTATATTCTACATCGGTCGCATAATGCGAAAGCTGGTTGATGTATGCATCCGCTTCGTAAGGAATGCGTTCACGGTCGCCGTCCACATAATATCCGCTGAAAGTTGTCGCCTTGATGGAATATTTACATAAATCCCATATTTGGTTCAACGTTGTATCCGAACTTATAAATGTGGTGGCATGGTCGTCAAAACTATAAATAACAGTCAGGCGGGAAACAGCGCTGATGTGCACTTTATTGTTTGGCAGTTCAAGCTCCACATAGCGAAACGGAAGCACTTCGCCAATGTAATCAGGCATCAAAATCGCCTTCGGGCCGGTGTTGCGTTTGTCGGCACTGAAATGTATCTGGTACTGGCCTGATCCCTGCTGAAGTAGAAGGGGAACCCGGCGGTAGCGCAGGCTTCCTGGCGGTTTTCGGTTAACATGTCCTTCCTTCGTTATTGCTTCACCAAAGTGAATCCATACGGTATCCTGTTCGGATGCGGACAATACGGAAAGTTCTAACTGGGAAAAAGCGTCCTTACCAAAATCATAAACCAGGTTTTTGTCGTTAAACCGTTTTTCCGACACCGGCTGCTGCTGCTCCTTAAGCAGTGGTGAAAATGGGGGCGAATAGTTTTTTAATTTAGCAGAAGTCTTAAAGGCCTTTGCTGTTGAAAATACACTTTCTGCCTGATTCTGATTCCAGACCTTCACTTTCCAGTAATAGATCTGATCCGGTGCGAGCGCTTTCCCATTTAGTAATACGCCCACGCTCTGAGCGCTTTTTATTTTTCCGGAATCCCATACATCTCCTTGATTATCGTTACTCTTTTTTTTGCTGGATGACACAATGATTTGATAAGCAGTCTGGCGATAATTGCTGACCGTGTCGGGCAGTACCCAGCTGAACGACGGATGCGTACTTTCTATCAGTGCAAGCTGTCCTTTGAACTTGGTTGAATCAGCCTGTGCTAATGTTAAATTGGTCAAAAAGCCATTTTGCCATACTCTGTCAGAATTTAATAGCAGGTCGGTGCGCAGCATTACAGGTGCTTTGCTGGTTTGAGCATCGGCCTCAGACAAAGAAAGTAATAGGGAAAGAATAAAAAGAAATCTCATAAAAAGCAAAAAGATAGGATTGTGTAGTAAACCATTAAAGTGGTACTTTATAGCTGAACTACTTTTAAGAAGGTGAAAATTACGTTAAATTTAGAATCTTCTCAACTGTTAATTTACTCGTGGTCTTTATTAGGAATGCCCGTGTAATACATTTTTTTTATCCCCATTGAGACATATGCATCCGGTAAGCAACTATAAAATCTCAATTAAAATTTTATTAATCTATTGATGTATAACCATCAATTCGAATTGCAAAATCTACTGTTTCTCATATACCGAAATTTGTAGTGTTCCGTCCCTATTTCTTGCGGAAGTAGTATTTTTATTGCTTCAAATAAACTTTACCCAATGGAAAGGTGCTTTTCCTTGGTAAACGCAGCGCTGGCATATGGTCTTAGCACACAAATTTGGCTCAATTGTGCTACTTTAAAATAATTGCAATTGTATACTTTGGTCATTATTCGCTTCGTAAACTTTTAACAGGATTCATCAATGCAGCTCTGATGCTTTGAAAGCTGATCGTAACTAATGCGATTGCAGTGGCCAATATTCCTGCCAGTGCGATAACCCACCATTCAAGAGTGATTTGGTAAGCGAATCCTTGGAGCCATGCCTGCATGGCGTACCAGGCGATCGGTGATGCTATAATGATGGCAATTAGTATCAGCTTCAGAAAATCTTGCGAAAGCAAGCCCACAACCCCGGTAACGCTCGCGCCAAGCACCTTGCGTACGCCGATTTCCTTAGTTCGCTGCTCGGCCATAAATGCAGATAGTCCGTATAGCCCCAAGCAAGAGATGAAGATAGCCAGACCGGCAAAAAGATTAAAAATATTTCCCATTTGCTGCTCGCTACGGTAAAGGTTGTCAAGGTCTTTGTCCAAAAAACCGAACCTGAAAGGGAAGGCAGGGTTAAGCTGCTGGTTGATCTTTTTCAATGCATTGATCGTCTGTTCATTATTGCCGGCCGTGGTACGGACCATCACCACGCCGCCCCAGGTATTTGTTTGGAGGATCAGCGGCTCCATCGCATACTGCAGCGATTTGAAATGAAAATCTTTGATTACCCCAATGATAGTCCCTTTTTTTTCGCCAAGAGATAGGCCCTTGCCCACCGCATTACCGATATTCATGCCCATGATTTGCATGGCTTTTTCATTAATCATATAATTGGAACTGTCGCCCAAAAATGACTTATCAAAACCGCGTCCCGCCAGCACTTTTGTTTTAAAAACGTTAATAAAATTCTCATCCACATTCAGAGACGGAAATACAACCTGATTGGGGACAATTTGACCATCCCACACCACATCAACAGTTCCCGATTCAACTGCCGTAGGCAAAGCGGAAATGACCGTAAAATTTTCCGTAAGCTGATTTTGTGCCAATGATATTTTTAATGCCTGCTGTTTTCCCCAGAGATCGCCATTCATAGGCAGGTAAAGCAGATTGGATTTATCAAAACCCAGGTTGCGTTTTTTGATAAAATCCAGTTGTTTGTAAACTACCGCCGTGCCAACCAGCAGCACAATAGCCACCACAAACTGCATAACAACCAGTGCATTGCGAAAAAGCAGGTTTCCCCCGGCGACCCTCAGTTTGCCCTTCAAAACTTTCACCGGAGCAAATCCTGAGAGGAACAATGCGGGATAGCTGCCAGAAAGCAAGCCCGTCAAGACTGCAATGCCGATCAGGCTCAGCAGTAATTTGCCGTCCAGCAAATGAATGGTAAGGCTCTTTTCAGTCAGTATTTTAAAGATGGGAAGCAATAGAAATACAATCCCGATCGCAATAAAGAGAGACAAAAATGAAAAGATCAGCGATTCGCCAAGGAACTGGAATATGAGCTGATAGCGACTTGCGCCAACCACTTTTCGCAGCCCTACTTCCTTAGCCCGGCGCTCAGAACGCGCCGTGGCCAGGTTCATGAAATTGATACAGGCCACGATCAGAATAAAGATCGCTATAACGAAGAAAATATTGACATACTGAATGTTTCCATGCCCTGCAACGTCGAGTTGGTAATTGGAATGCAGGTGAATGTCGGTGAGTGCCTGCAATTCAAAATCTAGCTTTATGGTCTGACCATGAGCTTTAAAGACTGAAGAAATCTGCTTGATGAGGTTTTGCCTTGATGCTGCCGAGGCCGCGGTTTTGTCGTCCAGTTGTAAATAAGTATAGAAAATAAAGTTGTTCCAGTTATTGTGTTGCAGGTCCTCGCTGGTCCTGGCCAGTGTTTTCATGGGAATCAGACAGTCGAACTGCAAATGCGAATTCGCGGGAGTATTGGCCAGAATTCCTCCTACCGTAAAGTTTTCTTTGTTATCAATGCGAATGGTTTTGCCAACGGCATCGCTGGTGCCGAAATATTTTATGGCCATTTCTTCCGTAATCAAAATCGATCCGGGATCCCGTAGGGCAGTGGCCTTTTTACCAGCCAAAAGTGGAAAGGAGAAAAAGTCCAGGAAGTTGGAATCTGCATATATGACACGCTTTTCTTCTACTTTCTTTTCACCAACCTCAAAAAGCATATGTATCCATTTACTGATACGGACTCCATTTTTGATTTGCGGCAATTCGGATTTCAGGCCAGGCGCCATGCCCGCAGCACTCACCGCCGCCCTGAAATCTCCTGCACTGCAAGTCAACCGGAAGATTTGATCCGCGCGGGGATGGAACCGGTCGTAGCTCAGTTCGTTCTGAACCCATAACAGGATCAGGATGCTGCATGCCATGCCAATGGACAAACCGGCAATATTCAAGACGGAATAAGCTTTTTGGCGCACAATGTTCCGCCACGCAATTTTGAAATAGTTTTTTAACATATCAGGGCTAAGAGAAAATGATTGTTCGTATTGAGACTTGTTGCGCCTCCGGCGTAAAAACGGAGGAAGTACGGAAATGACATTCACCAGATAACGCAGCACTGCCTGACTTTCTCCATAGCGCAGGTAAGCATGCGCATACAGCTCATCCAGGTCACCTTCCACTTCTTCGATCGTATTTCCCGGGTGCAGCCAACGAAGCAAGGCTTTAAGCCAACGCGGCGGTTGTGGTGAGTTCATAGGCCGCTTAGCTTTAATGTTGGATCCGGCATTAAATTCCAAAGCTTGTTACGCAGCTGTTGAATATCAGTAATTGCCGTTTTTCCCAAGGCAGTTAATTTAAAAAGTCGTTTTCGCCTGCCACCGCGTTCAGCGGTCGCACCACCCATCTCAGATGTCACAAACCCTTTTTCTTCCAGACGGATCAATGTATTGTGAACCGCGCCAAATGTAACAACCCGGCCTGTCTGCTGCTCAATTTCCTGAGAAACTGTTACGCCATAAGCGTCTCCGTCAAGGATTGCGATCATCAACAAAACGAGTTCTTCAAATTCACCCAAGTACGTCCTGCGCATCCAAAAATTGATTAGTTTCTATTTTATAGTATAAATATATGCCAGACTTATAAAGGTGCTTAAATGAAGTGTTATTACCTGTTAGGATCATTTAAGAAGAAATCTGCCGTCCATTAAGGAACAGGCGGTGTCCGATATTGAACAGTAGAAGACTCGAAGTTTGACAAGCCCACTATCCTGCTGATCTACGGAATGGAAGGATTTACATATTCAAAATCCCCTGTGAAGCAGTAAACTGAAAAAGGTATAACTTATCCATTTTTACGATCAGAATGGAAAGTTTTTTAAGTCCTTGAATGGAGATGTTGTCCCTTTGACATATTGGTGAGCGGTTCTGAAAGGATTTTAGACCAGATGCTAGGTTATAATAAAGATATGGATATCGTTTTCACTTACATTTTTTGATGGAGAACAAAAGGGTTTCATTCAGGTTGTTGAATATAAAACTTTCACATAAGTTTCGCCCGCACGGCATTGGCAACCTTTTGTAAAGAAATCGAATTTATTACATCTTTCAAATATTGTCTTGTCCGGAAATAACGATATTTTAGTCTATTGGAGATCATTTTATGGCTGGTTAACTAGACTATTTAATAATTGATCAATCAATACTTTGTTATTGTAAAATAGCACAATCTCCAGTCTCCTTAATTCAAAAATATGCATTAAGTAATTCAGATAAGGTAGAATTATACACCCAGTAACTTATAATGCGACTTAACGATCTCAACAATGTTTGCAAACAACCTGAAAGTTGCCGTCCGAAATATTAGTAAACATAAAGTCTTTTCCTTTATTAATATTTTTGGTCTGGTGTAGGTATGGCAGCTTCTTTTATTATTCTTCAATTTGTTGTTTATGAGTTGAGTTACGACAGATTTCATCAAAATGGTGACCGCATATTTCAGATCCAGTGTTATGATCTGGAAACTCAAAGTTCCTGGACCGAGTTTGAACCCAAATTTGCCCCGTATCTTAAAGAAACGGACCCGGCAATTGTAAATTATGTAAGGCTATACGAGGGATTTGAAGCGTTGATAACAAATGCGACAAAGCCCGGCGGATTTCAAAAGAAACAAACCATTGCATTTGCAGATACCTCCTTCTTTTCTGTCTTCACATTCCCACTGGTGAGAGGGAATCCAGCCACAGTACTCTCCAAACCCATGACAGTTGTTATATCAGAGCGAATTGCAGAACAGTATTTTGGTGATCAGGATCCTATAGGTCAAAAGCTTTTGTACAAAGGAAAGGACTTATATTTTTTCGAAGAGAAAAAGAATGACGAGCTATCTGTTAAAGGTCAAAACGACAAGAAAACGAGTGACGAGACGTCGGTTAAAGGGCAAAATGACAGGAAAAAGGATGACAAGCCATCTGTTAAAGGACAAATGCATTTACTTGAAGTTTCGGGTGTCATGGAAAATATGGTATCCAATTCTACCATTCAATATGACCTGATAACCTCTGTTGTTACGGGCCTAAGGCTAGACACTACAGACGTAACCTCCCTATATGAAATTTACCTGATGTTAGGTCCAGGAAAATCTCCTGGAAGTGTAGTGAAAAAGTTGCCGGCTGCAAGAAAATTTTTGGGCGGAGATGAATCCAATGTATACTACAATCCGGATGATAGGTATAGGCTCCAATCTATGAGCTGATATATTCACTCTCTCGGACACAAAAGGTCAATTATTTATGCACACTTTTAGAAGTTAGCAGGACAGCATATTATCGCTATCGACGTGGAGAAAGCCACAATGCGGACAAAAAATACAATCGGCCAAGGCATGAAATACGGGTAGAATTTATCCAGAATTGGAAGCGATATGGTAGCAGGCGCATTCAGGAGTCCTTGAAACAGAAAGGGATAAACATTGGTCGCAGGAAGGTTTCTGAAATCATGCGGAAAGAGGGCTTGAGAGCTATTCAACGGTAGCGGCCGACCGTCGCCGAAATTTATTCCAAGGACGACCGATAGTGGACATGGGAAACGGGTATCTCCCAATCTTTTACTGGGTCAACCTAAACCAATAAAACCAAATAGTATCTGGGTTTCTGATATCACGGCACGGGCCGCCCCGATACATGCCTCTAAAAGGCGGTAAATGGGCATACTTATGCGTTTGGATGGAGCGCGCCGGCGCCCCGGTTATTCTCGCGTCAAATAGTCGGCTGGCAGTTAGGTGAAAATATGCAGGACAGTCTTGTTAGGGAACCATTGGAAAGGGCTCTTTTGAGGCGAAGTGTCAAACCAGGTATGATTATTCATTCTGATCGCGGTGGACAATATCTGTCAAACAAAATGAAGGAGTTGGTCAAGACCTTCAAGCTGAAACAAAGCGGTCCGCCGCGCGGTATGTCTCGCGCTGATGATCCTTATGACAATGCATGGGCAGAGTCATTTTGGAGCAGACTCAAGGCGGAATTAGCTATGCCGAAAGGAGGATATGAGAGTCTGGAAAAGTTAAAAACTGTCCTTTTTGAATATATTGACGGCTATTACAATACCAGGAGGCTACATTCGTCCTTAAACTATTTGAACCCGGTTGCCTTTGAAGCAGAATACTATCGGCAAACTGGATGAGAATTGAGATTTTAAATATTATACTAACCCGCAAAAGTGTAAACCAAAACGGAACCACGTCATAGGAGTTTTGGGAATCGGTGTCAAATGGCAAGACAGTAAATTTTCGTTTTGTAGACCATGAAGAATATATGTTTGGCTATAAGACCTTATCATACATATTATTGAGGTATTTACAAAAAAAAATAACATCAAAGGAACTGAAATTTCTAATGGAAGTTATTTCCTTACTATTGGACGAATGGGATTATGAAGACCAAATGCCTGAAAATGTGACCTCTATATATCTTATTGATTTAAAGTGAATAAAATCTCAGGTAAGTAAAAAGTGTCACCATAATTATCATAATTTGTCTCAAAAGTGATCAGTTAGTTAGGATTTTAGGTACTTTATCCATCACGTATTTAAATTTATGATAAATGCTGTAAAAGAGCTACTTACTGTAAAAATTGGCAGTAATAATGATACCATTTTCATATCAGAGAAAAGAGAAGGAATTTATATAATAGACACATTAGATAAGTCTGACTTAAGGGTTCATTTAACTTTTGTTTTTTGGGATAATTCTCATAAGGTTAACATATTGATTGATAACTATGAAATTGTTGATGAAGATTTTAAAACAGTTGTAGATTTATTAAATCTTATCAAAGTTCTATTATCCAACACTGTCATAAAATCTGAGAAGTTCCAGGGTAGTAAAATTGTATATCGAATATATGAATATTCAATTCTTGTTGATGGGCATGAGAAAAGGCTAAAAGATAGAAATAATTTGAGTTTTTTAAATTGTTTTGGAAATTTCACGACAGAGGTTAAAACTTTCGAGACTTGGTTTTGAGAAACATGGATTCAATATTTCCATACGATTGTGAGAATTTTTCTTTCTCAAAAAACGAACATAGAAGGGTAATTTTAACCTCAATTACATAAAGCCAGCAAATACCATATCTTATTAAAAAATAGCTTTAAAACTTATTCTGTCGTGAAAAAAGACAAAATATTTAAAACCATTTTTGGCGTATTGTCAGCAATACTTTTGGTTTCATTGGTTGTCAAGCTGATAAAGGTTCCTGGAGGTATGATTCTGTCTGGACTGTTTTTGGGTGGATTAGAATTAGCTGGGATTGTTTTTGTCTGCCTAATTCTCTCAGCTATTTTACAGATAGTATTAAAAAATACCTCATTTATGACGATAATGTTAATAACGTTAACATTGTCTTTTGTAGGAATGCATTATCAATTATTTTCACCAACACTAGTGATTACGGTTCCCAATGGTTATGTTGGTGAAATTGACTTGATATTGTCCGGAGCAGACGAAAATGTTTTGACAGTTGACAGTAATGGAATCGGCTACTTAAATAATTGGACATTTCACAAAACATATTTAAAACCAGTCGTCGTGCAATTAGATGGTACAAACGTTGAAAAACGGCTTGTTGGTTTTAATCAATCAACATTTTTTGGAAATGTTAAATCTTGTTGTGTTAATGGAAAAGAAATTGAAAGTTTATCTTTTGAAATTGTATCAAACGACAAGATTGGGCAAAAGCAGTATAAATTGAAAGATTTAACTGTTTTAGTAAACAAAGAACTACTAAAGTACTAAGTAATTCACATAGCATTAAGGAATTGTTTGCAGATAATAAAAATACCTTTGGTATCGATTTTTATCTCAAAAAATGATGGTGGGTTGTCCGAAATACTACATGTAAATTGTCTCAAAAAACGAAATATTTGTAACAAATATTTAAAATGTTGAAGCTCGATGCCACTAATATATAATTTTATTATATATTAGTGGCATACTTATTATTTCATACTTATGTCTTGGGTGAAAGGTAGAGTAGGTCTCTGTTTTTATGGATTTTTGATTGCCACAGCAGTGGCAATAGTTCTGTTTCAGTCTAGAAAAGGTCATATAAATGATGGAATCGGCTTTCCTGACGGGTTTAGTAAATTACCAATCCACTTGCACGATGTCAAACAATTAGTTTCTAATATAACTCCGAATAAAAAATACAGCTATTGGAGTTATACTGAAGTTCTTGGTGGATACAAGACAATAATTCGGTTCGAAGGTGACTCGATACTTCGAAAAAGACTTCATATTGAAAAGTCGGGTAATGGATTTTTTCCGTCAACCTCTATTTCTCAGACGTACTCTTTCGTTGAGTTCATTGATAACGATACAATGAGGTTTGCCGACAACGAAGCAGACTTCATTAAATTCATAGGTAGAGTTGATAATATTGAGGAGGCAACTCTCATTGCAAAATTAAATGACCTCCATCCTGATTATGAAGATAACAGAGGAAGTTGTTATCGTGAAAACACAGAGAACTATCAGATTTACCTGATGTCATTCGAAAAATGTCCTGAAAGTCGTCAATCTGTTCTGGCAACTATAAGTAAATCAGGTAAATTTGATGCGAGGTTTTTGGAAGTATATCAAAAATCCGAGGATTGCTACAGTCATTAGTTATTATGAAATATAGTTTGGTCCATGTGCGACTAAGCTTGATAAAATGTAAGTTGAATACACCTTTATTTAGGTTCTACCTCTAAGTGGAAGCTGAAACCAATAATTGTCTCAAAAAACGAAGAATTCTAACTAATGCTGAATTACTACTTACCACTTTGTGTGAATCTAACCGCTCTGGAAGTCAGGGACCATTATGCTGAGCACGAAAAAATGACACTACATGATACGATTCTTAGACCACTTCTCGATGGGTCAGAAATTGCTTATGTGTTTGGCCTAAACATAAATTCGGATTTATACCTTTCTAACGAATCCATTTTGATTAAGGATAATAGAAAATTCATAATTGATAAGTCACGAGAATGCTTTGAGGGCCATGAATATTTTTGGAATGCAACATCTTGGAAAAGCGGCTCTATTATTATGATATTCAATGAAGACTACGATTTTACAAATGTTTTTAAGTTTTGTTATTCACCTGGTGTCCTTGCCAGCCCTAATAGTGGCAATTCGTCCGGTGCTGTAAAAAAATGTAAACAGGTAATGTCTGATTGGAAAATTGCAATCTGTCTCTCTGCGTCAAATGGAGTTGAATGGATGAGTATCTACGCAAATGAAAATTTAAAAGAAAGGATCTATCAGATAGCATATGAGAATTGTATGGATCACGACCGGTGGACTTGAAAAAAAACGATATCAAGCAAAATAATGGTGTATAATTAGCCTTACCCACCCATTTACCGTAAAGTCGTCTCAGAAAACGTTTGGAGTTAATTACCTCTATCATACATAACTCCAAACGATGCTAAACCCAATTTACTAGGTAATCCTGAGATATTATTCTACTAAATCGATTCATAAAAACGATCCATTCAGCTATATAGTTTAACCAATTAGTTTATTCTAAATGAGCATTGATAATAGTAAATCATTCTTACAGCTGCAGGTGATTTGGAATGATGATGATATGTTTGAGCTTCAGGTGATAGCTACAAACGGGCGCTATTCAGGTACTACTGAGGTATATGATTTTAGCGAATCATTGGCGAATTTTGCCGAGTGCCTTGTGGCTTTTCCAAACGACAAAAAGATATTAATACACGAAGCTGGGCAGCAAGATGGTTATGGTTATTTTAGAATGAAGTTTTACTGTATTGACTATTCTGGACACGTTGGAGTGGAGGTTAGTATAGAGGAAAATGTTTCAAATCAGCAACGCCCTGAAGAAAAAAGCAAATTGTCAATGGAGATTATTGTTCAACCTAGCGCCATTGATAACTTTCAAAAAGAATTACTACAACTAGCTAAAATCGAAGAAGGAATTGCTTCGCTCTACGGTAGCAATGATTGACCCACTTATATTCAAATTATTCAGTGATGCTAGAAAGCAAAATGTCTCAAAAACGATAGCTAGAAGATCATAGCAGATTTCTAATGGACTAAGGAAAGCTACTTTACCCAGGTAAATTAAAGCAGAATCAAGAAATATTTAAAAGCTGCATAACTTTATGATCGCATTTCTATATATAGGACATGAGAAAATTGGAGAGGTAGATTTTCTGTCATAGATGAAAGCATGGGTGTGATTGTTGGAAATTTATCCCCGAATGACAATTATCAAAAGTATAAAGATAGTATTCAAAGGCAGTTTGAGCAGCGAGGCATTTCTAATGTGGAAAACTTCAATTACAGGATTATACTGAAAGACAACACTGAATTGAAATCAGCTGGGGGTATTGGTATTATAGACTGTCTATGTTTTGATGAAATACTTGTTGAATCAGGCGGAATAGACCTTTCAACAATCTTTATTAATTAAAAAAAGGTGAAATCCATTGACAGTAAGGGAATTATAATATCCAAGTAGTATATTGATAAACTTGACGTTCATATGAATTCAGGAATAATTATTTGAACTGTGTTGTACAAAATTCAAGTAGGTCAAGTAAAGTAGGAGTGTACACTCACCTTCGTCTAGATTATGTTGGAAATATAATGCTGCACCTACATCAGTTCTCTCAATCCCAAAAAACGATGGTAGGTTGTCCGGAATACTACATGCAAGCTAGTCTCAAAAAACGAACAAGTCTATGAATACTATGGAATATTACAAGAAAAGTAAAAATGCACTTAGCTATGGTACTTTGAATTCCACTATTCATGAATTGTTATTGGGGCAGCAAGTAAGGCTTGCGAATGAAGTTCAGAGCAATATGCAGAGAAATTTGATTGTTAAATCACCCCTACATAATAGCGTTCAGGAACCTACAAGCAATCATTATTTTATCGAAATGAACGCCGAAGACATTGATAGTATAGTGGACTTTCTCTTTGATCTTGAAGCGAAATCTATTAACCTTGAAGGGGAAGCAACTCCCAAGACGGCACTATATTCGTCTCTGGTAGATTCTTGGTCTAAGATGAGACAAGATTCCTATAGCGATGATTGAGGACGGAACACAGCGGCAAAATGCCAACGCTACTCATCTACTATATTACAGTCTCAAAAAACGAACATCTTAGTGTTGAAGCATTTTTATAAGTATAATGGTTGAAAGTTAGCTAGATATGAAAACTAATCGGTATTATGTTATGATTTATGTTGCATTTTTTTTGTTTCTAGCTTTGCCAATTCTTGGTAATGCACAGGCTGTAAAACTTACAGATAAACAAATAAATGAATCAGGTGTAAACCAGCTTAATTTTATCGACAGTCTATCAGAAGCAACAGATTTAGCAACATTGGACATTGCAAATAAACTGCCATTTCTTATATTGAAAGGTGGTGTCTCTCCGGTTGTCTATACTACTGACGCTAAGTTTCAAGGTGATTTTAACATATATTTCTATGACCTAGGTGTACCGGTACTTTAGATAAGTACGCCATTGAATACAACAGAGTTGTTTTTGAATACTTAACCTCCGTTTTTGGTAAAAAATGGATTCGTATTGTGAGAAAGGATGTAATCGGTTTAACTGCATATAAACATAATAAATTGTGATGCTGCAATAAAGTGGATTCTTTTACTACAACAATCTTTACAATAAGCAGTCTCAAAAAACGATTTATTACAGGCACTACTACAGCACATTTGTCCTACAAATTTTTGGGCATTATAGCCTAGCAATATGGAAACTTCTCTGTGAACGTACCATACAAGGGCTAACCACCGGGAAAATCATGGCCAAGGCTGAAGTAATGTTCTAGCCCCCTAATTAACCGGACTAAATTTTAAAAAAGATTTAGTAGAGTTAAATTAGATTTCAAATGGGAACGCGAAGACAATTTACATTAGAGCAAAAGATTCGGACCGCCGATGCGGCAGATTTTGCGGGAGGCTGAATCTGAGGGTATGTTGAACACATGCCGCAAATTTGAATTATCACAGGCTTTGTTTTACCGCTGGAAGCACCAGTTTGAGCACAGGGGAAAGGACGGGCTTTTGCCACAGTACAAAACCATAGATCCGGAACTACGGGCTATTCAGCAGGAAAATGAACGCTTAAAAAGGATTGTAGCTGACCAAGCTTTAGAGCTGGCCGTTAAAACTGAGCTTTTAAAAAAAACGGAACAGTTGCGCATGCAAGGAAGATGACAATTGAAAAGTTCAAGGACAAAGTTAGGATCAGCCGTTTACTTGCTTGGTGTTCAGAGCATAAGAGCAGCTGGTATTACAGACGGTCTGAAAATAGACCTGGCAGAAAGCAAAGCACGCATACGATGACTGTTATTGGCAAATCGGTATCTAACCAGGATGTTGTTGGAGCTATCAGGAAGATTTTGAGTGAAGAATTCATTTGCTATGGCTATCAGAAAACCACATCAGAACTCAGGGATGCAGGATTTATCATCAATCCTAAAAAGACATACCGCTTGATGGCAGAAGAGAAGCTCCTGTTGAACAAAAAAGTGATTCAGACTCGTGGAAAAAGAGAGTTTGTCAAGGTTAGAAACGTAAAAGCTGAGTATCCAATGCAATACCTGGCCATGGATCGCGCGGCGAACCGTATCAAGTATGTGTACATTCATGGCGAAAAACGAAATGTATTTTTGTTAACAATAATTGATATCTGTACACGTAAGGTGCTGGGCCATGTTTTGAAGCCGGGTATTAAAAAACACGACGTAATTTTACTATTGGATGGTGTGTTGCAGGAATATCAGGTTAAGGGCATTCGATTAAGAAATGACAATGGCAGTCAACGGCCGCCGCCGCGGTTTATAGCTCACCTCGTGAGAGAATATCTCAAGGAAAACGATGTTGTGCAAGAGTTTACGCATGTAGCAACACCAGAAGAGAACGGCCATATTGAAGCTCTGCACAGCATTTTGGAGCGAGAAGTAATCAGACGGTACTGGTTCGATTCGTACCATTATGCAAAGTGGAAAATTGCAGACTATTATCGATTTTATAACAGCAGAAGAAGGCATGGATCTATCAAAATGATGAGTCCGGAAAAATACTGGCAATTATTTTTCTCGCCTCGGCGGCGGACCGCATTATTTGCCTAATGCAAAACCAGCTGAGAGCGGAATGATCGTCAAGGGTTCCGACGCAGGAGGAACTTGCGAAGCCCTTGATAATCATGGAGCGAAGGCTAGCTTTGCATTGGTAAATAAGCCGCAAAGTCTTCTAAACTGATTTGCCAAAACAGTCCGAAAAATGGGGGGGCGAAACAACTTCTACTGACCTAAAAAGGGGAAGCGTACAGGAAATTTTATTTCAAATTAATATAGCTTTAGCTTACCGTTTCGGTTTAATTAAGTTCAATCTCTCCCCCAAATGAAAAAGTATTAAAATCATCTTTCCCCTTATGGAGAAACCATTTGCCATTCCAAAATGAATATGCACTTTGGGAAACAGTTCTCTTGGTCATAGGAAACATTGGAGATATGATTTGATAGTTAGCAATTTTCATTTTTTTGCTATTTTTCAATGAATACTTTCCGAACTCGAACGCTTTCATTTCATGATAGATCGAGTCTTTGCTTACGTAACCTACACATTCTAAACCAATCCACAACCCATCTGTCGGTAAATCAATATTGTATTTTTCAAGATTATATTTTATTTCATTTTGTTTGTTAGATACATCAATAATTATCTGTTCTGTAAGTATGTCATTACCTGGCAATTCGTTCTTGTTATCGAAAATTCTAAGTCTCAATTTGTAGACTAGTGGGGACTCTCTTCCTTTTCTATCTTCGGTTTCACTCAACAAATACAATACGTTGCGAAGAGTTCCCTTCAATTTTTCATCATTTCGTAGATAAGTAGCGACCTTTATTCCTGAATTTACACTTATACTTTGACCAAATGATCGTTTTCTAAATGCGTTATCGGCATAACCGACAGTTTTATAAACTTTTTTTGAACTTTTGGATCTAACTGTAACCTCATTTAATTGATTTACTGTGGGAATCATCATTATAGTGTCTAGTTCAAAAAAACTTTTTTTTGCTAAGACTATAACTTTATAACCTAGGCAGGAGATAGCCACGCTATCTGTTTGCGTGTTTACAGAAAAGCAATAATGGCCATCATCAGATGTATAAGCCCCATTACTAAAAGGTAAAGTTGAAACAGTGGCGTAAGGAATCGAACTTTTTGTATAAGTATCAATGACAATTCCACATTTTTCTTGTGCTTGCACCCTTGACAAAAGACAGGCACTAAAAAATGCAGTAACTAACAAAAATTTAAGCATACTCTATATAAAAATTATTGAGTTATTATCGATAATTTACCCATTAAGGTACCAATAATAACTCAATAGATATCTCCGTAAACCAATATAATAACTAATTAGGACAGATTTGATCACAAGGACCCGACTCAAAAACCATCTGTTGATTGGTTATTATACCGAAAACATACGTGGTTTGAATACCAAACCTCTGACAAATTCCATCATAAGCGTACTGGCAACCCTCCCAGTTTGTTTCACTTCCAAAAAATTTCTTAGCATGGGATTCCTCAGCAATACCTATTACAAGTGCACCAGCTAGTAAAAGCCTCCCAGAGAAAGTAAACATTTTTCTTTTCATGATTTTCGATATTTTAATGGTTTATACAAATATAAAATCTCTGTAAAATTTTTGAGTTGAAATGTACAAGTATTTCTACATATAGTATGTTTTCTTATTAAACAGTAATTGATTGATATCCAATGGGCGAAACATCAAAAAGGCTGAACCGTGATCTGTTTTGCAAACACAATGATGACGAAGGATACCAAAGAAGAGCTTGTGGCTGAATTGGATGCTTGCTTCTTAGCGGCACTTCTTGGTTTCGAGCCATTACCGGAACAGGGGCACACGGCATATATTCAGTTGTAGCTTAAAATTCTGAAAGACGACAAGCGCCTTATTTTTTTCAGCTGCATCCTAGGCTTAAAAAGACGTGGAATATATTCAAAGTCTGCAACACGCGGAGAATTACATTTCGGCATGGCAAAACAGGCAAATGTTTTGCGAAAAATTGCCTGAGATAGGCAGCGATGAAAGCCAGACAGTAAAACTGGCTGGCTTTTTTTATCAGCATCATATCTAGTGCATAACCTTACAGGATAGTGATCAAAAAAATATATTGGAATAAATCCTATATTATGGATTTATTCCAATATATTTGACCGTGTATAAATATGCATCATGAATGAGATAAAATATATAGTTGTGTCGGAAAAAATGGTCTGGCTTTATTACTATGACATGTATAAATCCAAACATTTTAAAGAGCTTTTAGGAAAAGAAGCCTGGGAATTTATAAAGCAACGCCAAATTTTCAACACGCCGTGAAAGATGTAATCAACACTTTGAATTCCGCTATAAAGCAGTTTTGGCCCGAAGCAGTATTGCTACCCCGTTTTTCGAATGCATCCGGTGATCCATCGTCCTACTGGTATTCGCCCAATCCGAAATCTCTGGATCTGATCAGAATTTTCCCGCGATGGGAGAGGGGCAGTTTCTATCTGTCCTGCTTTCGCAGTCCCGATCAGGAAACACTTGAACGCTTTCAGTTTGAGCTGTGCCGCTTCGGCAGCGATATGCTGATGCTCCCTTACAGCTTGCAAAATATGGAAGTAGATTTCACAGGCGACATTTTTGTTATTAATACCGTCGGGACGATCAGAAAGCACCGTACGGCCCTCCCTGCTAACAGCTCCCAGCTAATCAGCTACGCCGCCCATGGATTTCAATCGGATCAGGTTACTTCCAAACAGTGAGTCATTCCCACTCACGGCTATGAAAATGTTGTAGCTTTTGAAGCTTCTTTGTAATCAACCTATATGATTTCATCTGCCAGAATAACTGAAATACAGGCTTTTATGGTAGTCGTTATAAGGAACAAAAAGCTGCGCAGAACTTTCGATTGGCTTTTGATTCTATTGAAAGATGATTGTCGATCTACGCTGAGGTAAATTGAAAACTGATTAGCCTATTTGGCACAGAAGCCTTTAAAGATCCACGATTTTGAGTTGAATAGCCTTCATGACCATTCCAACCCTGCTTTTAACTTCCATCTTTTGAAAGATGGATTCCCGATAGCCGTCGATTGTTCTGGGGCTGAGACACATTTTATCCGCAATTTCAACGTAGGTTAAGTCACTACACGCCAGCTGAATGAAAGTTTTTTCCCTTTCATTTATTCCAAGAATCTCTAACGGATTTTTTAAATTGACAGGATTTAGATTTTTAATCAATTGACTGGTAACAAATTCGGTGTAATAAAACCCTTTTTGAATAACAGCATCAAGTGCTTGTTTAAGTTCATGCGGTTTGCATCCCTTAAGTAAATAGCCGCATGCGCCATTTTGGAGCATCTTCACAATAGCTTCTTCTTTATCATTCATAGATAGAGCAAGGATTTTTATTTCAGGAAAGTTATTCCTCAGCCACAGTGCTACTTCATAGCCATCCATGCCTGGCATATTAATATCTAAAAGGACAATGTCTGGAATATGCTTCAATTGAAGGCGTCTAATGAAATCCTCACCGCTGGATACATCATATAAAACTTCATAATTCTCGAATCTTTGGATAAGGCCAGACAGCGCCTTAGCCATCAGCTCATGGTCATCAACTATTGCAATCGTTGATTTCATAGCTATACAGTTAAATAGAAGAAGAGGTAGGGACTGAAATTTCTATGGTTGTTCCTTGCTTTATTCCGGTTTTAAGTTCAAATGTGCCGCCAATGATTTTTGCTCTCCGGCGCATGTTGCGAAGCCCAGCACCGGTCTTTGCATTGTTTGATTGCAGCATGGAGGCGTCAAAGCCAATTCCGTTATCATGAAAAATTATCAGAAACATTTCCTGACTATATTTCAGGTGGACATTGATATTACTTGCAGAAGCATGCTTGAGACAGTTATTTAAACTTTCCTGTACAATTCTAAACAAAACAATTTCCCTTTCAAAGCCCAGGCTATATCTATCTCCTGAAACGAGGAGTTCTGTGCCGTAAACATTTGTTTTACGGATTCGTTGCAGCTCATGCACCAAACTGTCTTCGAGGCCAAAATCCTTCACAAAATCGCCGTCAAAGCTCCTTGTCAAGGCGCGGACATCTTGTATCGAAAGGCCTATGACTTCGTTTGTTTGTTTTATGTAGTATAGGTTCTCATCACTTTGCTCCATATCTTCCAATATGTTGAGATTTAGTTTTGCTACTGAAAGGAGCTGGCCGATATTGTCATGCAGGTTCTGTCCGATTTGCTGTAAAGTCAGATTTTGAATTTCAATTTGTGTTTTTAGAATCTCCTGATCGTATTGTGCCTTGAGATTCGTTTCAATAGTTTGCTTTTCCTGCATGAAACGGAGTTGACGTTGTCTGAAAATTTGAGCGAAGGCAATTAAAAACCCTACAAACAAAATTAGGATAACAGTAGCGATTGATATTGTCAGGAAAAGCTCGACGTCAGTATTAAGCATTCTTTACTTCAGTTATGTTGTTCAATCTGTCTTTGTGAAGTAAGGAAAGAAATGATGTAACACCCGTACAAAAAATAGTTAGCCCCGATACGCACGTTTCTAAAAACACTTTGAAATACCGGATTTTTAACTGTCAATAGATAATTGTAAGTACCAAAATGAAATAGTGTCAGGATATTGAACATGAGCCATCCGCAACTGATCCAGAATAAAGGAAACTGTGTAAACGAATATTCACTCGTTTGTTTTAAAAGGGCCCTTAAAAACATAAGGCTCCATACAATTACCAGAAAACTGCTGATCAGATTTGTGTAGGACGGAAATATTTTAAGAGGCTGAAATGTGAAAGTAGCAATAACAGAAAATGCCAGAAATGCATAAAATATTGTCAGAAGGTATTTGCTCCTTAGCTCTGCGTTGTAACTTATGGTTATTAAAAAGAACTGAATTGGGATAAAAAAATGATATACCGGAAAGTTACTCATTTTAACTTTTAGTAACTGTGCGACGGCTTCGCTGATCAATGTAACAACCAACAAAGCAACCGATATGCGGCTGCTTTGTGAAAGTTTCGAAAAATGAAATAACCCTACTCCGATTCCTGCCAAAATCAACCAGAAATAGATAATTAAGAACGGCTTCATAGGTCAACTTTATCGCAATTTCCTGGTGGACAGGGATCAATGATATCAATAATAAAATTCGTATTTACTCGCGAATCTTCCAAACTATTGGTGTTTGCCCACATGAAAGCATACGAGTATTTGGTTGAATTAATTAGAAGGTCGTCGCTTATTGGATAAAATCTTAGGGCATTCAATGAGGTATCTTTTTGTGCAAAATTATACAATTGCTCAATCGATATTCGATCTATTTGAAAAAATGTAGGGAATATATTATACTCTATCATCATTTTAAATTCATCTTTAAATTTTTTCCTTCTAGGGAGAAAATGTTCTTCAAACTTTATTTCTCCAGAATCAATGCGTTTGAAACCCTCAGATAAAATTTCTAATTCGCGTAAGATTTCTTGAAGTGCGCCGAGCTTTTTCTGTGTAGTATCCTGATCCTTGAAGGGTGACTGATTCTGAAATTCTTTAATAAGTGAGATGATTGCTGGCAAGGAGGTGTCAACTCCTGATGTTGTTGCCAAAGGATTGGAAGTTTCCATAATGTAAAGATTAGAGAGTTAAAATTTATGTTCAAAATATTACTTCAAAGGTAAATACTCATTTGCATGAGTGATATGAGAAAAACACCTTTAATATACCGGATTTTTCCCGATTGATTCCGGGTGATTTTCTGCTTTTCGAAATTTTTCTGGCATTCTAAATTTGTCACGGGATTCCCATTCTTGTAAACCAAGATTTCCTGATTCAATTTCACCATTTAACAGTTTTAACTTATGTCCATTGATAGTTTAACTGAGGTAGTTGCCATACTGTTTGCAATTAGTCTGGCAAGTGAAAGATTTGTCACTTCCCTCAAAAGTATGTTTCCGAAATGGTTAGAGGACGAAAAGAAAACGGAAGCTCAGGAAGTAGATTTGGTAGCAGATCGAAATCGTAGGGTTGCGGTTCAGCTTATTTCATTCTTCGCCGCCTGGTTTGCTGCAGGCTTCATGGCTCAAGGCACTGCTGAGTTACCAGTGGACTCATCACATGCACATCTACATTTATTTGGAAATGTGTTTTTTGCAAGTAGTAAGGTTAAAATACCTGCATTTATAGTTGGCCTTTTAGGTAGTGGCGGGTCTTCTTTTTGGAACAATATACTTGGTTACACCAAGGCGGTGAAGGATATACAGATTCAGGAGAGAGCAAAAAAAGGATTGGAATATCACATGGAAGCAGCCAAAGCAGGTGTAGTGGCAGTCGACGGAGGAAAAGCCGTGGTAACAGTACCTAAAACGGATCTGATCGAAAAGGCAAAAAGTATTTCCGTACCAACTATCTGAAAACATCTAAAATTGGAATCAAAATGGATTTTACAAATATTCCCATTACTAAAGATACAGCAATTTCAATTGTGGTATCAATTCCTAATCAACCGCAGAACTTTGTAGCAAAACTATTCCAGTACGATCTAAATAAAGTTCTCGAAAAAGAATTAGGTGTTATGCATTTTAGAAGTACTGAACTTTTAATAGGAATGCCGTCAACCTTGAAACAAAAGTTCTTCGCGGTTAGTGGGTTGGTCATACCTACTTCGAATAATCCCAGTTTTTATCAGGTTGTTGTAGAAATTGTTCAAGACGGATTAACAATTTTCAAGGAAACACCTATCCATGGAGGATCCGGAACTTTATCTGAAAAGGATATATCATTTATATATGGCTTCATTTTAAATATACCATGAAAAAAAACACCCTACTTCTCCTTATTTTAATCAATGCATCCTTGATTTTTTCTAAAACTTCCGCTCAGGAATCATCAGTCAGCAGAATAATTAATGAAATTTCATACGGAGTGCCAACTTCACCGGCTTTCGAACTATTGTCTGGGAAATCGTCAGAGGTCGTCAATCTATTAACTCCTCAGGATTTTGCATCTAACATTAATAATCTTTACGATGGAAAGAAATTAAGAACTGGTGCGGCTTTTGATTTTCGTTTGACCGTGTTTAGCAAGAATCTGTCTTTAAGAAAGTATCAGGAAAACTATGGTTCACGTCTTCTTCACAGGTCGACTATCTCATTGGGAACTTCTCCGGATAGTGAAATAAAGGGAGATGTTTTGTTAAGTGGCGGGCTGCGTATATCGTTAATCGACAAGAGTGATGCGCGGAATAACTCAAAATTTTTAAATGACTTGAACCAAGCTGCTTTATCGATGATCGTTGCACCTGTTCTAGGTCTTTCAGATGAAGAAAATATTGGGATACAGGAAGATATAGCGGAAAGACGCAATTTGCTTCAGCCAATACGAGACAGGTTTTATAAGGATAATTGGAATCAATGGAAACTGGATGTAGGATCAGCAATTATGCTTCGTTCCAAAAGTGGAGCCTTGAAGTCTGACAGTCTTTCAAGCGATAAATTTGGCCTTTGGATTGCAGGAGGAATACCTCTGTATCAGTTGGGCCAGCTAACTGCAAGCGGTAAAATTGCCCGGACAATTAATGCGGATTTAGGCGGACAGGAATCAGGAAGAGAAACGATAGGGGCAAGAGTGCGTTTCTTTTTACCAGAAAAATACAAATATTTAGCTATTTCTGCTGAAGGCGCTTTAATTAAAACCCATTATAAAGCAAAGGATTTGAACGAAACCTGGACGCATTTTGGTGTTTTGGTTGAGTATCATGTTAAAAAGTTGAAGGGTTGGATTGGTCTGGCGTACGGAGGCGATACTGATCATCGCGAAAATAAAAATAACAAGATTTCTTTTAATTATGCTTTCTACACAAATCAGTTAATTAAGAAATAGACTGACCAAAAAGCGTTGACCGTTTATCTCCACCAATCTTTCTATTGTTTACAATACATATCAGCATAGAGCAAATATGTATTGAATCGTACAGGACATTTCCATCTTTAAATTATCTGATCATGAAAATCATTATTTGTTGTCAGGCAGTCATCTTCATGCTTTTTTTTCAAAATGTTTTGGCTCAGAATTCAGAAAGAAAGAGGGAGGCAATATCAGAAACAAAGCTTTCAAGGCTGGAAGAAAGAGGCGAAAAACGAAAATTGAGGGCCAATTACAGAGTGGACAAAATGAAAACGAAATTTGATAAAAAGACCAGGATCAATGAGGCGAGATTTCCAAAGAATGATAGTCAGGAAAGTTCTGGAAATAATTCATCTGAGAGTATCTGGACTAGTAAAATCGCTTTCGTCATAGGTGGTGGTCCGGGTCTTGTTTTGGGAAAAATATATGATAATCCATTTGCAGACCGTAATGATGGTTTCGTCCACATATCCAAAAGAGGTTTTCCTGAGAAATTGTTTGGAAGTTTATCTATGGGAGGGGT
>Ga0265797_10000965_pt1 | contig 52053 bp, 47 predicted proteins | sample P2T30metagenome_FD_192433 | JGI IMG/M metagenome (GOLD analysis project Ga0265797, IMG submission 192433) | Plant litter microbial communities from East Loma Ridge, Irvine, California - P2 T30 | ecosystem: Environmental > Terrestrial > Plant litter > Unclassified | place: USA: California...
GGGTGGTCAGACGGGTAGCGATCTGCAGGCCGGCGGCGTCGTCTTTGGCGCTGTTGATTTTCAGGCCCGAGGACAAACGGGTCATCGAGGTGCTGGTGGCGGACGAAGCCTTGTTCAGGTTGTTCTGAACGGTCAGGGAAGCAATGTTAGTGTTGACGGTCAACGACATGACGAATTCCTCAGGGGGGTGATGTACTTGGCTACCGGCCCTGCTCTGCCAGTGTGGCCTAGAGAACCTACGTACTTGTTATCGTCGTGTTGGCCGCTCGCTTGAGGGGCGTTTCGCGGTTTTTTTTCGAGCTCGCCATTTTCCCCAATGCTGGCAAGGGTTTACGGCGTTAAGGCCGCTGGCACCGAAGATCAAAACTGTGACTGTCTTGGCAATTCAGGCACCGCCACTACTTGCCGCGGCGGGTACCGATACTTGCCAGGGGGCCATGGGGGAAGCCCGCGTTACTGCCCGCCATGTTCCATGAGCGCAACCAACTCGTACTGCAAGTAATCGGCCACGGCGAGCCAATCCTGAAGCTGTTGGCGGGAAAAGGTTTCCATCAGCAGCGTGCCCCATTGTTGTTGCTGGCTGGCGGGGGCGGCGTCGAACAGCGGCGCCAGGCGGTCGAACAGGTCGACCATGCGCAGCGCTGCTTCCACGTCCCGGCCAAGCCGGAACAGCCCGGCGCAGGCGCGCGCCTCTTCTATAAGCAATGCAACCTCAGCCACGTACAAGGCCCTCGGCAAAAGCGGTACCGGCGATCATCGCCCCGTCACGGCTGGTGTTGAAGAACGCCACGCTCGAGTGGCGGGCGATGTACCGCTCCAGCTCGGTGAGGTAGCTGCGGAAGTTCAGCTGGGTGCGCACCCGCCCGCCGTGGCCATCCAATACCCAATGGCGGGCATGGGTGAGTTGGGGGCCTAGGTCACCGTCGCCCCAGCCAGCGTGCGTCTTGTCGTTGGGGAACGCGAAATCCGCGCCGAACAAGGTTACCTGGGCGGCGCCCATTCGCACCGCAAGGTCTACCGCCGGGTGGATCACGCTGCCGCCGCCTGCCAGCTCGGCCTTGGGCACGCGCTGGCGCAGCGCCGCGTACACCGGGCTGGGGGAATAACTGGCCAGGCGCCGGCCGCGCCACTGGCGCAGAACCTCGGGGGCCAGCAACGGCATATACACCAGCGTGGTGGACGCGGAATGGGCCGCGGGCAAGTGGCGCTCGCTGATGCGCTGGTCGATGCTCACCACGATGTCGGCGACGATGCCGTGGTCCAGCAATGGGCGCCAGGCGGTATCCACGCAAATGAGCAGGGGGCGATCGGCCGAGGCTCGGCTGTCGCGCAAATGATCGAAGTGGTGCTCCAGGCTCGGCCCGGTGGCAACCACGTAGACGCTCGCGCCAGGTGCCCCGCCGAACAGTTCGGCGGCATCACCGTCGGTTGTCAGCCACGGCTCGTTGGCACGTAGCCGAACGACTACCTCTGGGTCCTGGGCATTGAACAACCGGTTGTTGAAGCTCAGGTGCAGTTCGCTGACCAGGCGGTCGCGGATTTTCGAAGCGTGGTCATCGGCCAGCACCAGTTCAGAAGGCAAGGCCACGAAGGGCAAGTGGATTTCCGTTTCGTCACCGGCGTACGCCAGGCTAACCCGCGGGTCCGCCAGCCAGTCCGTGTGGTCTAGCACCTGCAGCACCAGCGAGAACACCGCGCCATTGAGCAGCCGAACGCTCAGCTGCCGCAAGTGCGGCGCCTCCAGTAGCACACGGGGTAGGTCGCCCAGGCCGGGGCCGTAAACATGGGCGACCGGGCTGCGTTGAGGCAGGCTGGCCGCCTGCAACCGGGCCTCGGCGAAGCGGCCATGGCGGCTGGTGAGCTGGATGTCATTGAGCCGAAGCGTTTCTTCCTCGCCCTGGATCACTTCCACCGTGAGGTTATCCAACACCTCCGCTTCCAGCCGTGCCGCCAGGGCGGGCCATCGCTGACGGATCACCGCCAGGTTTTGCGTCAGAATCTCACTCATTACCTGGGCTGCCCGCCTACCTCGACCTTATTCGCGGTAGAGAATAGCCGATCCCCACGACAGGCCGACACCGAAACCGCTGATGGCCACGCGCTTCCAGCTGGAATCGAACAGGTGCTTTTCCAGCAGCAGCGGCACGCTGGAAGACACGGTATTGCCCGTCTCGACCATGTCCTTCACGAATTTCTCGGGGCTGTCCTCTTCGAAACGCCGCGCCACGGCGTCGACGATGGCCGCGCTGCCCTGGTGAATGCAGTAGGCGTCGATGTCCGAAGCGCTGAGCCCGGACGCTTCCAGCAAGGCGTGCAAATGTTGCGGAACCTTGAGCAGGGCGAAATTGAACACCTGGCGGCCATTCATGAAGAAAATGCCGTTTTCGACTTTCAGGTGTGGCGCGCCGGAGCCGTCAGTGCCGAACATGGATTTGCCCAGCTGCCACACTGCGCCCTCCCCCATCCAGGTGGCCGTGGCCGCGTCACCGAACAGCATGGTGGTGTTGCGGTCTTCGGGGTCCACGATCTTCGAATACGGGTCGGCGGTGATCAACAGGCCGTTCTTCAGCCCGGCGGCCTCCATGAAGCCCTTGAGCGCGTAGATGCCGTACACATAGCCCGAACAGCCCAGCGAAATGTCGAAGGCGGCGATACCGGTGGGCAGGCCCAGCTTGTCCTGCACGATGGCCGCGGTATGGGGCAAGCCTTCGGCGTCGCCGTTCTGGGTCACCACGATGAGGGCGTCGATGGACTCCCGGGACAGCTGGGGGTTGTTGGCGAACAGGGCGTTGACCGCTTCGACGCACAGGTCGGAGGTTTCCTGCTCGGGGGCCTTGCGCGGCAGAAAGGCGGAGCCGATCTTGCCGAGAATGAAGTCTTCATCCTTGCCGAATTTCGCACCTTGCTCGTAATTGTCCAGGCCGGCAACCGGTACGTAACTCGCTATGCTCTTGATGCCAATCATTCTGGCTTCCCAAAAAAAGAATCGCTGAAAAACGCGCCGCCACCCAGACGTAGCGCTGACGAAGACCTGACCAGGCTTCAAAAGCAGCAGGCTGTAGGCAGCCAGAGCGCGCTAGAGGCCTCAGGTTACAATATTGTGGAGATGCGCAAAATGACCGGCAGGTCACGCCGCGCAGATGTAATTTGCACGAACGTTCCTGCTTGCATCGTGCTTCTCGCTGACTCTGCACTTGCTCCCGGGCTTTGCCTGGAAGGCCGGCCCCGCGGTTCCACAGAGTGAACTGCCCGGGCATTGGGCGATGTTCAGTCTATCAACCCCCATGCCAGCGGGGTACCGCGCTTGATGGCGTGGCGGGCGCCGCGGCCCAGCACGCCGTCGATGTGCCGTGGCGCCAGGCCCAGGCCCGGGCGAATGGCGCGCAGGTTTTCGCGGCTGAAAGGCTCGCCAGGCGCCATGTCCTTGACCACATAGAGCGACCGGCGGAACACCAGGGATTTCTGCTCTGCCGCCGTGGGCCCATAGTGCACCTGCCCCATGGCCTGCCAGGCACGCTCGGTTTCGGTGACCAGGCTGGCCAGCTCGGCGGGCTCCAGTGAAAAGCTTGCATCCACCCCACCGGCGGCGCGGTCGAGGGTGAAGTGTTTTTCCACCACGGTAGCGCCCAGCGCCACCGCGGCCACGGAAGCGCCCACGCCCATGGTGTGGTCGGACAGGCCCACTTCACAGTTGAACAGCTCGCGCAAGTGGGGCAGCGTACGCAAATGAGTGTTCTGCGGGGTGGCGGGATAGGTGCTGGTGCACTTGAGCAGAATCAGGTCCCGGCACCCGGCCTCTCGCGCCGCTCGCACGGACAGTTCAAGCTCGCCAAGCGTGGCCATGCCGGTGGAAACGATCAACGGCTTGCCGGTGGCGGCGGCGCGGCGAATCAGTGGCAGGTCGGTGTTTTCGAAGCTGGCGATCTTGTACGCCGGCACGTCGAGGGCCTCGAGAAAATCAATGGCGGTTTCGTCGAACGGTGAGGAAAACGCGAGCATCCCCCGGGCCCGGGCCCGCTCGAAGATCGGCCCGTGCCACTCCCAAGGCGTATGCGCCTGCTGATACAGCGCATAGAGCGAGGTGTCAGCCCAGAGGCTGGCCGGATCGGCGATGTGAAACTCACCTTCGTCCAGGTCCAGGGTCATGGTGTCGGCGGTGTAGGTTTGCAGTTTGAGGGCATGGGCGCCCGCGTCGGCGGCAGCGTCGACGATGGCCAGCGCGCGGTCGAGGGACTGGTTATGGTTGCCGCTCATTTCGGCGATTACCAGCGGTGGGCTGTCCGGGCCGATGGCCCTATGGCCGATCTTGATCATGCCGATGCTCCAGTGCTCGGGTGAATTCACAAGCCTGCTGGGTGAACCCGGCCAGGCGAAACAGGTGCAGCGAGGCGGCGTTGTCGGGAAGCACGGCCGCGTCGACGCGAACCACGTCGGGCCAATGGCGCAACAACCAGGCTTCGCCCGCGCGCAACAGCCAGCGCCCCCACCCTTGCCCCAGGCACGCCTCGAACAGGTACAAGGAGACTTCCGCGCGGCCGGGCTCGGTAGGGTGGCGGTCGTAGCGCAACATACCGATCGCTTGCCCGCACGCCTCGCCGATGAACAGCGCGCGTCGCGAATCGGCCAGGGTCCCGTGCAACAAGGCCAGGTGCAGCGGCCACTCGAGGGGCCTTGGGTCATACGAGGCCTGGCGCACGGCCTCGGCGTTGCGCCCGTCGAACAGCAATTGAGCGTCCACGTCTGTGGCGGGGCGCAAGTGCAGCAGCGGGCCAAGCAGGCACGTCGCAACCCGCTGCGCACCGCGGCCGTCCACCAGCCGGCGCGCACGTTCGGCAAGGCTGTGGCGCAGCGGTGCGTTGTTCATCAGCAAGGCGATGGCGGCACTCAAGGCCCTTGCGCTGACGCCCGCGGCTTCGCCCAGGTACAGATGGGCGCCTTCCCGCGCCAGCGCTTCGGCATTCTTGACCTGGTTATCCGCCACGGCCACGCACAGGCTGGGCACGCCCAGCGCCGCCCGTTCCCAGGTTGTGCCGCCACCGGCGCCGATGAACAGGTCCGCCTCGCGCATCAGGGCGCCGATGTTCGGGCTGTAATCCAGCACCCGCCAGGCAGGCCGTTGCCGCGCACAGGCCTGGAGTCGCTCGCGGTGCGGGTGCCCATGGCCCGCCAGCAAGGTCACCGGCAGATCGGGAAACGGCGCCAGCGCCTCCAACGTTTTGAGCGCCATCCCCGCTACGTCGAAGCCGCCAAAGCTTACAAGTACATGACGCACGGTGGCCGGGCGCGGCTGGGCAGGCGCCGAGAACTCTTGGCGAAGCAGCGCATAACGGGGGCCCAGCAAGCGCTCGCATTCGGGATTGAGCAGCGGGTGGTAGGCCGCCGCAGTGGCGGTGAGGTTCTGATCCAGCAAGAGGTCGGCATGGTGGGCACGGTTGGCCAGGTCGTCTATCACGGCGATGCGCCGCGCGATCGCCCGAGCTGCCCGCTCCCAGGCACGCTCGATGCCGTAATGATCGATCACCAACCAATCGAACCAACGGCCGCCTAGCGCGGCAAGGTCATCGCCTTCGGCTGGCAGGTCGATCAGCGGAAAACCGCGCGCGGTAATCAGGGCGGGGTCAAAGCCTGGCAGCGCCCGACAGGCGAAGCTGACGGCGGCGCCGCGTTCGCGTAGCACCGCCGCCAGGGCCAGGCAGCGGGCAACGTGGCCAAGGCCGATGTGGCTCGAAGCATCGGCGCGAACGAGGATATTCACGCGTCCACTTCCCCGGCGGCCCGTAGCGCCTGGTAGAGGAACTCGGCCCGCTTCCAGTCCTCCTCGGTGTCGATGTCCTGCACCAGATGGCGAGGCAGGATCACCGGCAGGCTGCAGGGCGAAAACAAGGTGTCCCCGCGCAGCCACGCTTCGCGACGGCCCCAATAAAACTGGCCCGCATCCTGATAAGCCTGGGGTAAGTCCTGGGAGCGGGTGTGGCTGTGTTCAGGGTAAAGCGCCGTGAGCGCGCCGCTGTCCTCCAGCACCAGCGCCCGTTGCACCGGGAACGGAAAACCGCATACCGAGAACGCGTAGCTCTTGGCCGGATTACTCAGCAACAATGCCAAACCCTCGCGTAAATACCGCGACTGCACCAATGGTGCGGTGGCGTACAAACAGCAGGCCAGGTCGGCGCCCGGCAACTCGCCCAAGGCGTGAGCGATCACCGGCAGCGTACCGGTGTGGTCATCCGCCAGCGCCGCGGGCCGCATGAAGGGCACCTCGGCGCCCTCGGCCACGGCCAGCCCGGCGATGGCCGGATCGTCGGTGCTCACTACCACCCGATCAAAGCACCCGGCCCGCCGCGCCGCGCGGATCGACCAGGCAATCATGGGCAGGCCGCTGAATGGCCGAAGGTTCTTGCCCGGGATGCGTTTGCTACCACCGCGGGCGGGAATGATCGCTACCGTACTCACGCTGTTCTCCGCTCACGCCAACGCATCGCAAAGCGCGTTGACGATGTAATGCTGCTCGGCTTCACCCAGCCCTGGGTACAAGGGCAAGCTGAGCGCCTCGGCGTAATAAGCCTCGGCTTGAGGAAAGTCACCGGGCGCGAAACCCATCTGCCGATAGAACGGCTGCAGATGGACCGGGATGTAATGCACGTTCACGCCAACGCCAGCAGCCCGCAATGCGGCGAACACTTCGTCGCGGCGCTCGGCGATGCGCACCACATACAGGTGCCATGCGGATTCGGCGCCAGGTTGCTGGGCTGGCAGGCTCAACCCAAGGCCGGCCAGGGCCTGGTCGTAAGCACCGGCCAATGCGCGGCGGCGGGCGAGAAATCCATCCAGCCGCGCCAGCTGCGAGACGCCAAGCGCCGCCTGGATATCGGTGGCGCGGTAATTGAACCCCAGCTCGACCTGCTGGTAATACCAGGGGCCATGGCTGGGTTCGCTCATCAAGGCCGGATCCCGGGTCATGCCGTGGCTGCGCAGGCGCCGCAGGCGCTCCGCCAACTCGGTGCGGCGGGTCATCACGATGCCGCCTTCGGCGGTGGTGATGATTTTCACCGGGTGGAAACTGAACACGGTCATGTCAGCGAATTCGCCGCTGCCCACCGGCTGCCCACCGTACTGGGCGCCCACCGCGTGAGAGGCGTCCTCGATCAAGGTGAAGCCGTAGCGCTCCGCCAGGCGGGAAATGGCCGCCATGTCGCAACTTTGCCCGGCGAACGCCACCGCCACCACTACCTTGGGCAGGCGCCCTTCCCGCTCGGCGATCTCCAGCTTGATCGCCAGAGCCTCGGCGCTGAGGTTCCAGGTAAGTGGGTCGATGTCGACGAAATCCACCCGGGCGCCGCAATACAATCCGCAATTGGCAGAAGCCAGGAAGGTGTTCGGGCTGGTCCACAGCCAATCGCCAGGCCCCAGCCCTGCTGCGAGGCAAGCGATATGCAGCGCCGCGGTGGCATTGCACACCATCACCCCATGGTCGGTGGCGCAACGGGTGGCCATGGCTGCTTCGAAGCGTTCGATGGCCGGCCCCTGGGTAAGCCAGTCCGAGCGCAGCACCTGCACCACGGCCTCGATATCGGCCTCATCCACGCTTTGCCGGCCATAGGGGATCATGCGGACAACCCCGCGTGCAGCTCGGCGATCTGAGCCACGTCGAGAAATTCCGGGTTGGTGTCGGAGCGGTATTCGAAAGCCTCGTCCACCGGCACGCCTTTCTCACCCAGGCCATCGACGGCCAGGTCCACGTCCACGCTGGTAAAGCGCACCGAGGGCTGGATAGTGAAATGGTCGGCGAATTCAAGGGTCATGCGGGCGTCGTCCTGCGGCACCATCAATTCGTGCAGTTTTTCCCCAGGGCGAATGCCCACCACGCGCTGCGGCAGGCCCGGCGCCAGCGCCGAGGCGAGGTCCACGATGCGGATCGACGGGATCTTGGGCACGAAGATTTCGCCGCCATGCATGCGCGCAAAACTGTCCAGCACGAACTGCACGCCTTGGTCGAGGGTGATCCAGAACCGCGTCATGCGGGCGTCGGTGATCGGCATGTCCGCCGCGCCTTCGGCCAGCAGTTTGCGGAAGAAGGGCACCACCGAGCCCCGCGAGCCGGCCACATTGCCGTACCGCACCACCGCGAAACGGGTGGCCTGGTCCCCGGCGATGTTGTTGGCCGCCACGAACAGCTTGTCCGACAGCAACTTGGTCGCGCCATACAGGTTGATCGGGCTGGCGGCCTTGTCGGTGGACAGCGCCACCACCTTGGCCACGTGGTTTTCGATGGCGGCGGCGATCACGTTCTCCGCGCCCGTCACGTTGGTGCGAATGCATTCGCCCGGGTTGTATTCCGCGGCTGGCACCTGTTTCAGCGCCGCGGCATGAATCACGTAATCCACCCCGCGCATGGCTGTGCGCAACCGCTCGGCATCGCGCACGTCACCCAGGAAGTACCGCATGCACGGGGCGTCAAAGCTTTGCTGCATCTCGTACTGCTTGAGTTCGTCGCGGGAAAACACCACCACGCGGCGCGGTTGATACTGCTCGAGCAAACGGCGAATGAAGTGACGACCAAAGGAGCCGGTGCCGCCGGTGATGAGCAAGGATTTACCGTCGAACATAGCGATGCCTTATTTTCCGAAGCCGTGTAAGGGGCAGACGGTTTTTTGACCGCAGCCTCGTTCCATGAGTTTGGAGCAATATGCAGGCCAAGCGGGCGGCGAGCGGCCCCGAAGGGATCGGTGCTGTAGGAATCGGGATTGCCGAGCGGGCGCCTACCCCTATACTAGTCGGGCGCACTCTGGACGCAGGAGCAGTGATATCGATGATCGGAGTAATTCTCGCGGCTGGGGTAGGCTCACGCCTGCGCCCGATGACAAATGCCAAACCCAAATGCCTGGTCACCACCGCTGGCAAGGCGATTCTGCAATACCAGATTGACGCCTATCAGCTCGCGGGAATCGACACCGTCATCATTGTAGTAGGGTATGAAGGCGCAGCCATTCGCGACTACTGTAAGCACATCAAAGACCTCGATATCATCATTATCGAAAACGCGGATTACGAAGACACCAATAACATGTACTCCTTGCACCTTACGCGCAAGCACGTTGCAGGACGACCATTCATTCTTAACAACGCGGATCTGTCCATCGATCCAGTAATCGTCACGCGGTTGCTGGACTCGCCGTTCGATAATGCCATTGCCGTCGACCGCTCGCTGTATAACGCGGAATCAATGAAAGTCAGCGTCAATGCACAGGGCTTGATCACCAACATCGCGAAGACCATACCTGAAGCGGATGCGTACGCTTGCTCAATCGATTTCTACAAATTCTCCGCCACCGCGAGTGAGATTTTTTTTCGCGAAATCGACGTCATAATCGAAGAAAACGGTAACCGCAAGGACTGGACCGAAGTAGCCATGCAGCAGCTCTTTCAAAATGGCCGCATGGATTTCCAGCCCTGCGACATCACCGGATCCAAGTGGGTTGAAATTGACAACTACGCTGACTTGGCACAATCGGACCGACTTTTCTCAGGGCTGGACGAAAAAATCGACCAGATCGATAATTTCGTGTTCGACCTTGACGGCACGCTATACGTGGGCAGCCAACCGGTCGCTGGAGCGAGCGAGGCCATCGCGAGGCTTCGCCAACATGGAAAGCAAGTCTTCTTCGTGTCTAATAATTCATCGAAGAACAAACAGGACTACATCAGTCGCCTAAGTAAAATGAGCATCCCGGCGCAAGAAGCAGACATCGTGCTCTCCACTGACGCAGTCGTAGGTTGGCTTAACCGGCGACGAGTAGAAAAAATTCATGTGCTGGGCACCAACAGTCTTAAAAAAACGTTGCTGGATGAAGGCTTCAATATCGATTCGGCAGACCCGGAATTTGTGGTGGTCGGCTATGACACCGAATTGAGCTATAAAAAACTCATTACCGCGTGCAAGTACATCAATGAAGGTACTGATATCCTCGCTACCCACATGGATATGTTCTGCCCATCGGAAGTCGGCCCAATCCCAGACATCGGGGCCACTCTAGAAATGATCCGGCTCACCACAGGCAAGGTGCCGTTCAAGGTGTTTGGCAAACCCGGCCGCGAAATGATCAAGCCTTTGGTTGAACGCTTCGACCTTGACCTGGCTCGCACGGTCGTGGTTGGAGATCGGCTACATACCGATATCGCCATGGCCCATGAAACCGGATGCCTGAGCTTGTTGGTACTTACCGGAGAAACCGCCCGAGAGCAGCTTGAGGACGCTCTGGTGAAGCCGAGCTTTGTGCTAAACAGCGTGGCATGGATCCAAACCTAGCCTTTGCTATATTGGCAGACTATTTGCTCTCCACTCTTCCATTGCCGCCGCGTGACCGTTTTATTGACGGTCACGCTCCGCGTGCGGCGCGCTTCGTAGAGTGGGCTTTCACATGTCAAAAGTCATTCCGGTCACCAGTCCCCTGCTCCCGCCCTTGGAGGAATTCATTCCATACCTGGAGCAAATGTGGGAAAGCCGCCGGCTGACCAACGGTGGTCCGTTTCATCAGCAGCTGGAGCAAGCACTCGCCGATTACCTAGGGGTGGAGCATCTCTGCCTTTTTGCAAACGGCACCCTCGCCTTGGTGACTGCCTTGCAAGCCCTGCGGATCACGGGGGAAGTAATCACTACTCCGTACTCCTTCGTTGCTACGGCCCATTCGCTCCTCTGGAACGATCTGACACCCGTGTTTGTAGACATCGATCCGATCACCTGCAACCTCGATCCCGTAAGTATCGAAAAAGCGATCACTCCCAAGACGAGCGCAATTCTGCCGGTGCATTGCTACGGTACGCCGTGCGATGTGGAACGCATTCAGGCAATCGCTGACAGCTATGGCCTGAAGGTGATTTATGACGCCGCGCATACCTTCGGCGTGCGGCAGAATGGAACAAGCATTCTTCGTCATGGCGACCTGTCCATTCTCAGCTTCCATGCCACCAAAGTCTTCAATACATTCGAAGGCGGGGCGATCGTTTGCCCCGATGCCAAGACAAAAAAACGAATCGATTACCTCAAGAACTTCGGCTTCGCCGATGAGGTTACGGTAGTCGCGCCGGGTATCAACGGCAAGATGAGCGAAATCAACGCTGCCTTTGGGCTGCTGCAACTGCAGCACATTGACCGAGCCCTGGGCATGCGCCAGCGAATCGACGCACGCTACCGCGAAGCCATTTCAAAGATTGCCGGGCTTGAAGTGCTCCGTCATCCCGAAGGGCATGAGCCCAACTTTTCCTACTTCCCTATCCTCGTGACGGAGAGGTACGGGCTGACGCGCGATCATGTATACGAGCTGATGCGCGACCATGACATTCTGGCGCGGCGGTACTTCTACCCATTAATCTGCGAGTTCCCAATGTATCGAGGGCTGCCCTCGGCTGACCTCGGCAAGCTACCCGTTGCCAAACGGATCTCTTCACAGATTCTCTGCTTGCCTATCTATCCGGACCTCCCGGACGAGGTAGTGGATACGATTTGCGCTCTCCTGCGCGAGGGGGCAACGCGATGAAAGTTCGTAATGTGCTTGTTTTCCCAGCGGGAACCGAAGTCGGCCTGGAAATCTACAATGCCTTGCGAGGCTGTAAGGAAACCCGGGTATTCGGCGCGGGCCAGGACGTGAGCAATCCGGGGAAAATGGTATTCGACAAGTATCACGTGGTCCCCAATATCTTTCAGGCAGGCTGGTTGCAGGCACTGGTCGCACTGTGTCTGGAGCTTGAGATCGACTACATCTACCCTGCTTATGACGATGTAATCGTGGCTCTGCAGGATGTTGCCGACCAGCTGCCATGCTCGGTTATTGCCGCCAGTGCCCAGACCTGTCGGATCACTCGCAGCAAGTCCCAGACGTATCGCGTGCTGGAGGGCTGCGTCAAAGTGCCTCGAATATTCGCCAATGCAGCGGATGTTTCAGGCTTCCCGGTTTTTGTAAAACCTGACCGAGGCCAAGGTAGCCGCGGTGCAACCCGTGCCGAGAATAGGGTCGAGCTGGAACTTGCTTGCGCCGCTGTATGCGACCCGTTGATCAGCGAGTACCTGCCGGGTGATGAATTCACCGTGGACTGTTTCTCGGATCGGGACCGCGGTCTGTTATTTGCTGCAGCCCGCCGGCGCATCAGGATGCGCAACGGGATTGCAGTCAACAGCATAAGCGAGGATCTTCCCGACGCCGATAGAATAGCCGCTGCCATCAGCGATCGTTTGCACATGCGCGGCCCTTGGTTTTTTCAAATCAAGCGAGCACAAGACGGGGAACTTGCACTATTGGAAGTCGCGCCGCGCATTGCAGGCTCCATGGCATTGAACCGAGTCCGTGGGGTCAACTTTCCACTGCTGGGTATCTACGAACATGAACGTATGCCACTTGGCCTGCTGACCTACGATGGCCCTGTGGAAATCGACCGTGCGCTGGCTAACCGTTACCGCCATACGCTGGCGTACTCGGTGGCCTACATCGACCTTGATGACACGTTGATCCTGCGCGGCAAGGTCAACTTGACGGTACTGGCATTGATTTTCCAGTGTCTGAACCGCAGCGTCATCGTCAAGCTGATAACCCGGCACCGCTTTGACGTTCATGCGACATTGACGCAATTCCGTTTGGCGGGGGTATTCGATGAAGTCATCCATATCGTAGACGGCAGGCCGAAATCAGCGTTTATCAAAGAGACCGACGCGATTTTGGTGGACGACAGCTTCGCCGAACGGCGCGACGTTTCCGAGCAGTGCAACATCCCAACCTTCGACTGCAGCATGATCGAAATGCTGTTGGAAAGCCCAGCGGCAGGTGTACGCTGAGCCGCGGCGTCATTATCTGGAGAGCATATGCGCAAGGCGCTGGCGGACTGGCTGGTATTACCTATTTGGCGAATCTTGGACCGCTGCACAGAAAAAAACCCAAACAGTTGGGCGTTTGTGGTCCACCACCTCAAATCCGATCAATTCGTTGAAAACGCCCGCGCTGTGTTCGAGGCGGTAAAATCCGACCCCAAGATCGAAAAAGTAATCTTGACCAGAGGCGTGCCACCGACCTTCGAACTAGAGGGCGAGGTCAATACCAGGATTGTCGACCTGCAAACGCTGGAGGGGCTGCGGGCATTGCAACGATGCGGAGTACTCTTCGTAACTCACTCGGTAACCATGGACCTGTCCATGCGATGGCCGCCGCGGTTATTCAGCGTCGTCAAGCCAAGCTTGCGCCGCCGTGTGATCGTTAACTTGTGGCACGGCATTCCGCTGAAAAAGCTGCTGGCTCTGGCCAACGATCAAGTCCGGGCGCATACCGATCGATTGAGTTTTCGAAGACGCGAGCGTACACATTATGCCGGCTTGATCAGTTCGTCGGCGATGGACAGCCATGCCATGGCGGCAATGTTTCATCCGCTGCACTATAGCCAGATATGGGTAACAGGCCTGCCCCGAACGGACTTTCTCTGTCAGCCCAAAGACAGCTTGCCCCGCTATCTGAAAGATGGCCTGGCGCGGATCGAAAACCTGAAGGGCAATCGTCCTTTGATTGTATACGCGCCTACCTACCGTCAAGTGAAAGTCAGCGGTGCCAGCTATTACCGCTTCAATGAGGCTGAGATTGCAGCCCTGCGAGCCCTGCTCGAGCGTCATGACGCTGTGCTGGGATTACGCTTGCATTATTTTAAAAATGCTGAAGAGCTTTTCAATTTCAATGCCATGATCGACGGCGAGCGCATCGTTGAACTTGACCACGATCGTTATCCCGATATTGCCTGTGTCCTACGTGGTGCGGACCTCGTGGTGACGGACTATTCAAGCGTTTATGTGGATTCGTTATTCCTCGAAAAGCCTGTGTTCAGCTTTGCCTATGACTACGACCACTACCGTACAGAACAGGACGGCCTGCTTTACGACATGGATATTGTGTTTCCCGGCCCGCTGGTACAAAGCAGTGATGCTTTGTTTGAAGCACTCGATGAAGAACTCGCCCTCCCTCGACAGGTTGGCAGCGATCGCTACCGCACCGCTCGGAAGGTGTTTTTTGATCACTTCGATGATCGAAATACGCAGCGGGTCTTGGCGAACGTACGGTCGGCATTAAGCAGCAAGGGATAAACCCGTCCCTCTGCTGCTTGAAGGGTTATGCCATCAAGGGCGCCCAGGCCGCCAGCCAACGCTCGGCCTGCTCACCCACCAGCAGCCCTTCGCTCATTACGCGAGAATGCAAGCGTCGCGCAGCCGTTTCGCGCTCCGCAGGGCTGTCCAGCCAGGCTTGCAACGCTTGGCAGAACGCGTCCAGGCTATGGGCGACTTCAGCAATTGGCCAAGAAGAAGGCTGGCTTCCGATAACGGCGCTACCGCAGGCTCCGTGCTCAAGCAACCGTCGCTCGGCATTAGCCGATGCGTTGAACTCATCAAGCATCGCTACCACGGCGATGTCCAACCCGAGCCCGGAAAGCGTTTGGGGGTATCGTTGTGCCGCCACGGCGGGGTGAAATTCGTTTACCCAAGGCCGTAGCTCCACCGGCAAGTCGCCATAGACTACGAACTCCACCCGACCTGCGAATCGCTCGAATAACGCGGCCAAGAGCCCAGTGTCCGTAGACCCGCTGGCACCGCACACTACACCTACGCGCAGTTTATCTCCGCCCTTCGGGCCGAGAGGGAGATCCCGCCATAGTGCGGGAGACAAACGGCTGGGAAGGACCTCGATGTGAGGGTGGCTACCTGCTACGCGACTAGCTTGGTCGGCGGTGGCGACCAATATCTTGTCGAACCGGCTCAATGCCTGAGGCAAACGAGAAAAGTTCAGCTGGCTTTCAACGGCAGTTGCCAAATCGCAAATGCGACAGGGCGCTAGCTGATCACGCGCCGCTTCCAGGCCGAAATCGTCTAGCACCGAAAAAGGCAATACCACGGCGCCAGGCATCAACCGCGACCACTCGCTGATGGAGAGGGAGTGAGGAGTAAGCCCTCCTTCCAACAGGCCGCAATGACGCAGGGCCTCAAGGGGCTCGACGATGCGGGTGTCCGCTGAACCAGGCTTACCGCCGCCTATCACTACAGGTAAGCCGGCAAATGCTAACGGTCGCCAGGTAATCTGAGGGTCTGGATCGAAATCGAAGCCATTGCCACGCAGCGCATACAAATGACTGACCGAGGGATCTCTACCAAGTGAAGCACCCCATTGCTCATACATGGCGCACTCGTCGCCTGGCGTGGCAGGCGGTATCCGGCGTACGGGTTCAGTCAGCGCTACCCATGCCCGGGGCGTCCAAACGTTCAGGTACCCAGCCCAGTGAAGCTTCAGGCTTAAATCGACATCAGCCCAACCTTGCTGGAAGCGGGTTTCATCGAAGCCACCTACTTGACGGAATATTGCTCGCGAGATGGTCAGACACATACGCGACACTGCGATAACATTGCGCTGAACTTGCACGTACTCTACCGGCCCCTCTTCTTTGCCAAGCAGCGCGGTCTGCGCAGGCCCATCAAGGCCCAGGCGCAAGCCGGCATCCTGCAGCTGCTCGCCACGCTCGACCCGCCGAGCCCCCACTGCTCCGACCTCCGGACGGACCGCCTGATCCAGCAACAGGGTCAACCATTTTTCGTCAACCACCACGCATGCCGGATCCAGGAAAGTCAGATAGTCGCTGCTGACAGCCTCTGCGGCGCCGTTAAGGGCTACGTTGAGCATAAGAGGCGCCTGGCTGCGTACTGACACCACCTTTCCCTGCGCTTCGCTGGCCAAGGCGTCCATCCAGTGTCGTAGCTCTTGCGTCGTATGCTCTGTCTCTACCAGTACCAGCTGATAGTTCGTATAGCCGGTAAGCATCAGTACCGTAGCCACGCAGCGTTTCAGGGTTTCCATGGGACCCTGAACATGAACAAGCACGGCCACCGAAGGGGATTGATGTCCGTAATGGATCAGGTAATGACGCGGGGAGCTTTCACTGACGTGAGCTTCGCTGTAGCCACGGCGGTGTAAATGTCGCAGCAAAGCCTCACGCTCGTCTCCAGAACTCGACAACGGCAACGCTTCGCGGAGAAGCAACGGTTCGCTGATGTGTCCGAAACCCTGCTGGCCGGCCTCAATCAGGCGAAGTATCACATCCAGTTCCAGCGCCTCAGGCAGATCGCCGTCGAAGCCGTCCATGGCCAACAATGCCGAACGCTGAAATAGCCAGTGGCCTGCCATCGCTACCGGAACGCTTAACAGTTGGTCAAGGTTGAAGTTGCCGCGCAACAGCGGCCAAAGCCCACCTTGGGTATCTTGGTAGACTTCATCGCAGAAGATGGCAGGACATGCCGGTTTTCCCATCAGCTCCAGGAGAGTGACAGTCAGCGCATCGGCATTGATGACGGTACCGGCATCCAGGCTGAGTAACCAATCGAATTCAAGCTCGGATATCAACTGGTTCAAATGCCCTGCACGCTTGGCGAGATCGCTGTTGACCCAATAGAATCTTTCCTCAACCTGGCCCGTGCCAACGTCGGGGCGGTTTGAAAGAATTACTACGGTGGCGTTTGCGAATAACGGCATCTGCCGGTCTATGCTGTGGAGGCTGCGCAACATACGTCGCTCGTCATTGCAAAGGTCATTGATCACTAGCAACAAGGCCGGGCCGCCTCCTTGCGCGCGAACGTAGCTATCGACCTTGGTCTGCCGCACGTGACCCAGCTGGCGCCCCTGCAACCAGCGCTTGAAATCAGGCTGCGCGTAACCTGGCAATACCTCGTAGAGCCAAGCGGCCAAGTTATACGGTTGCCCCATAAGGTCACAGGATGGGTTCACTCCTGTAAGCGCGAGCGGGGCCACTCGCACATGGGTGTTTTCCGCTTGGGGGCGGACCCAATCAAGTTCTCTCAACAATCGCCTGAACAGGTTGTGAAATACTTCGGGCCCAGTTGAGTCGTCGCGCCCACCCTGACTGGACTGATGCGTGGATACCCGATATCGGGAGAGCGTCTCGTCAAGCATCGCGATATCGCCTTGGCGCATCAGCTTGGCATAAATAGCAAGGTCTCCAAGCCAACTGATGTGCTGGCCAGCCAGTCCGAAAATGCTGTCGCCAAACCCTAAGAGGTCAGCTCGACGGCACAAGACCGCCGTAGGTTCACCAATGAAGTTATAGGTGTACTCCCCCAGAAACGATGTCAGGTCTGCCCCGTGGACTCGCGTGCTTTCGGTGAAAGGAAAGCGCGTCGCATAAGTGTCGGGCAAGGGCTGGCCGTGCTCATCGATCAGTTTACGCCGAGCAGTCACCAGACAAAGGCCAGGATACGCTTCGAAAGTTTCAACTTGTCGCCGAATGCAGCTAGGGGTCAGTTCGTCATCGTCATACAAGAACTTGATGTATTCCCCCCTTGCGCGGCGGACGCACTGAGTGACGTTGGGCGCTTCACGAAGCTGAACGGCATTTCGAACATAATCGATAGGCCAGGGGCTCTCGTCCCGGAGCCGCTCAACGACCTCCCCGACTGCGCCGGTAGGGCAGTCGTCTCCAATGACAATTTCCACAGCAGGGTAATCTTGACTGAAGGCACTGCGCAGCGCAGCTTCAAGGAAGGTGGCCTTGTAGGCGGGTATTACGATACTGACCAGTGCCAACGGTCCCATGGACGCTCCTGCAATAGAAAAAATGAAAAGTTGATGCAACCGCCGGATCAGCCCGGCGTCCACACCTCCAGCCAGCGGTTCAACGCCGGGCCATGCAGCATGAACTCACGATGAATCGCTTCGCGCAGCGCCTGCCCTTGCGCTGCGCTGGCGGCCGGGTCGGCCAGGTGCGAGCGAATCGCCGCGATCCACTCCTCAGTGGTGTTGCTGCTGACCAGGGTGACCGGCAAGGTGCCACGGTAGCTGCGGGTTTCGGTGCACACCACGGGGAAGCCGCAGGCGCCGTACTCCAGCAGGCGCAGGTTGCTCTTGCAGTCGTTGAAGATGTGTTGCTCCAGCGGGGCCACGGCCAGGTCCAGGTCCAGGCTGGCCAGCTTGGCCGGGTACTGTTCCAGCGGCACCGAGCCGTGGTACTCGTGGATATAGGGGCGCAGTTCATCGGGGCACATGCCGAAGAACACCCAATGCACATCGTTGGACAAGGCCTTGACCACGTCCTTGATCAGCAGCAGGTCGCCCGTATGGCTGGTGCCCCCGCCCCAGCCCACCCGGGGTTTCTCGCCACCACGACGCTTGCCACGCAGGTGTACCCAGCGGTCCGGGGGCAGCATGTTGGGCACCACCCGGATGTCGCCGATCATGTCCGCCATCACTTCGGCCAAAGTTTGAGTGGATACCACCAGCCGGTCACACAGGCCTACGCTATGGCGCAGCGAGGACTGGATTTCCTTGGCCAGGAAACGCTTGTGCTCGTTCGCCCCGGGCACATCGAGCAGGTAATCATCCAGTTCGAATACCCGGAACGCTTGGGAAAACTGCCTGAACGACTCGATCCCCTCGGCGGCCTTGGCGCTGTAGCGGCCCTGGAAGATGACCGAGTCAGGACGGATCCGGCCCATTTCGATCAGCGACGGCACGCCGTGATAAACCAGGCCCGTGGCCAGGCCCGCCTGCTCCACTTCGTGGAACGGCTGGATCAACCGGTAGTGACCAACGGCGCCGGGGTTGATCGGCAGGCACAGCAGGTGCGGCCGAAGCCGCTGTTCGAAGGGCTGCCAGCCGGTGCGCAGGCCGGCATCCAGGCCGAAGCTCGAACCGCTCAAGGTGAGGTTGGGGTTATAGGCCGGGTCCCGTACCAGGCGCGCAATCCACTGGCGATACGCCTGGGCGATGGCCGCGTCAAAGCCGGGGCGCAGCTGCGGCGTGTTTTCCGGCGCGGAGCGGTAGCCCAGCACGGCGTGCGGGGTCCACATCATCAGGTGCCCGGCATCGGCCGCGCGCAGGCAGAAATCAATGTCGGCGCAATGCTCGCCCAGCACGCCGCCGGTAAGCCCGCCGAGGCTATCGAACAGGCTGCGACGGATCATCATGCAATGCTGGCTCACCGCGCTGTAGTTCTGCGGCACTACCAGCCGCTGCAGGTAGCCCCGCGCGGCCGGTGCTTCGCCGAGGAAAGGCGAGCCGGCGATACCACGCATGCCGAGGATCAGCCCCGCGTGTTCGATGCGCCCGTCGGGCCCCAGGAGCTTGGCGCCAGTCACGCCGATTTCCGGCCGCTGGGCATTGGCGAGGAGTTCGTCCAGCCAGTTGTTGTCGATTACCCGGCAATCCGCGCTGAGCAGCAGCAGGTATTCGCCATTGGCCTGCTCGGCCAGGCCGTTGTAACGCTCGCCCTTCACCTGCCCGGCTGTCTGTTCGAACACCCGGATACGGTCCTCGCCCAGGCCCGCCAATGCTTGCAGGTAATCCCGAGTCGCCGGGGATTCGGCCGCGTCCATGCCGATCAGCAGTTCGTACTGGCTGTAGGCAGTCTTTTCCAGAAGGCTTTCCAGCGCGGCTCGCAACTGTGCGGGGTTGTCCAGGCTCAGGACCAGGATGGACACCAGTGGCTTGGTGTCATGCAGGTAGCGAACCCGCAGGAAGCCGCCCACCTGTGGCGGCCGCCATTCGAACGCCTGCCCCAGCCGGGTAAGGTGCCCGGCGAGCAGGAAATTATGCCCATCGGCCACGCTGTCTTCGGCGAGCCAGCTGGCGTAAGGCCGCGCCGCGTGCAGCAGCACGTCGGGAATGTGACTGATCGCGCCCAGCCCATACTGCTCGGCCATGCGCACCACGAGGTCGGCGGCCGCCGCTTCGCCCGCGCCGCCGTCCAGGCCGCCGGCATCGGCGAAGCCCTGCCGGGAAAACGCCACGGCGCGGCCTACATAGGGGTAAGCCCGCATGAGGTCCAGGTTGAACGCCGGCTTGAACACAGGCTCCGGCGCCGAGGGCTGGCCGCGGTCTTCATCGCTGTAGATGGCCTGAACGCCTTCGCCCGTGGCCATGCGCTCGGCAAGCTGCAACAACGCGTGGGGGCTGAGGGTATCGCCGGCCTCCAGCAGGTAGAACCAGTCAAAACCCTCGACCTGCACCAGCAGCTCGTTGAGCTGCCCGGCCCAATCCGCCTGCAGCGGCGCGTACAGGTGGCTGCCTTCGGCCTTCACCGCCTGATGGGCGCTGGAAAGAATCAGGCAACCGCAGGCACCGTAGCTCTGCGCGGCCAGGCTTTGCAGGGTGGCCTGCACGCCGTTGTCGCCGTCGCGAGCAATGACCACCGGCATGATCTGCGGCTGTGTCGGCCAGCCCGCCACCCGCTCTTCCAGCAACGCCTTGCCGGCAGCGGAAAAGTCCCGGGTTTCGAGCCATTGTCGGTACATCTCGGAAAAGCTTTTGGCGCTGCTGCCCACGCGGTCGGCCAGGGTCATCGTCTGGATATGCAGCAGACGGGTCATGGGCAGTTCGGTGTATTCCCGGGAGGCTTGGGGCACTGGCGGCAGGGTGAGATTGTGCACCCGCACCGAGCCCGGCCACGGCGCGCGTTCACCGGCCAGCTGGGTGATCAGGCGAACCACGATGGCCTTTTCAAGCACCCCTCGCGCTTCCATGTCCAGGCCCGCATAGCGGCTGGGCTCCAGCCGTTCGGCACACAAGGGTTGAGCGATTGCCGCAAGGTGACCGTGGCGCAGGATGCTGATGTACAGGGCCAGGTCGAAATTGACCAACAGTTCGCTTTCGGGGTCGGCAAGCGCCGGTACAACCCGCTTGAGGTAATCGCGCCGCAGTAGCGTCGCGCTCAGGCTGCCGATGAAATTGAGCGGCCAGGCTTCGAAGAAGGACAACACGTCGCCGCCTTGCAGCAGCGCGTCTTCAGCGAACAGGGAAAAGTTCTCCACGCGCGGTGGCAACAGCACACCGTCCGGGTCGGCGAACCAGCGCTGCGCCGAACACATGCCGGCGTCGGGGTAGGCATCCAGGATCTGCGCCTGGCGCGACACCAGCGTCGGCAGCATCCAGTCGTCGCCATGGAGGAATTTGACGTACTGGCCCTTGGCTTGATTCAGCGCCCAGGCGACGTTGGCGGGATAAACCAGCGGTTGCTTATGGCTGTGCAGGCGCAACGGAACCGAGGAATGGCTACGAGCCTGCTCGACCAGCCGGGCGATTTCCGGATCACCGCTGCTGTCACTGACAATCACTTCCAGGTTGGGGTAGTTCTGCCCCAGTGCGCTGTGCAGGGCGCGGTAGAAATGGGTGGTGTCCTGTACCAGAACGGCGATGGTAACAAGCGGTGTCAATTTCATTGAGAAAATCGCCCTATGGCCGCTTTAGCCTGCGCGCGGCCAGAAAAATGACGGCAACGGTGCCAGTGATCGGGTGTTGCAAAACCAGTGCCGGGAAACCGTCTACAAACGAAAAAGCCGCCGGCATTGCCCTGTGAAGCATAGGCAATGCTGGCGGCTTTGAAGTTTGCCGGTTTTGATTCCCAGGCTTCGCCTGGCCCCACACTTACAGCCGGTCGAAGAGGCTCAGCTGGGAGATCTTGGCGAAGGACAACTGAGCGGCCTGCAGCATGGTTTGCTGCAAGGTGAGCTGCGTCGTGGCTTCGGCCAGGTCCGTGTCGCCGATCTGCGACTGAGTCGTGGCATTGGCGGTCTGCAGGCTTTCGATCTGCGAGCTCTGAATGTCCAACGCGTTTTCCCGCGCGCCGATCGAACCCCGGGTCACGTCGATCCGGTTGGTCGCCGACTGCAGGTTTCCGACCGCCGATTCGAGCGAGTTGCGCAAGGCAAGCTGGGCGGCGGAATCGTTCACCGTAGGCGTTTCAAGGGCCACCTGGAGCTGGTTCAACGTGTCCAGCACGTTTTGCGTGCTGTGGGTATTGGCGCTCACGCTGAACTGGTCGCTGGCCGCCGGCGTGCCGCTGATGTTGAACGTCACACCCGCGCTGGTCAGCGAACCGCTGCCATCGTAGGTACCGCTGGATACCGGCTTGCTGGTATCGGTGAGCGGCTGTGCGTACACCTGGTAGTCCGTGCCGCTGGAGAACTTGATGATCGCCCCGTTGGTGGGGAACCCCGCCGTGTAGGCAGCCGAATCCGTCACGGCGCCAGCGGTCATCTGCGCGGTGGACGTGTTGCTGGCCAAGCGGTTGGCGGTGATCGTGTCCGGTGTGGCTTGCAGCTGGAAGGTGCGGCCTGCCAACACGCTGTCGGCGTCTTCGCCCTTGGCCACATTGGTGTTCACGTTGAAGGTCACGCCATACAGGCTGATGGTGTCGCCACCTTCCTTGTCGTAGTCGTAGGCGCCCAGCTTGGCGGTCTGCGCGGTCACGTCGTTACCGCTGGCGTCGGTCACCTTGTACTGGCTGCTGCTGGTGAAGCTGAGCGTGTACGGTTGCCCGGCCGCGAACTCCTTGTTGTAGCTGTTGAGCGAGGTCATCTGGCCGTTGGACACCGACAGCTTGCCGTCCAGGGTAGCCGGCGCGGTTTGCGTGGTCTGGGTGCGGCTGGTGTTGGTGGCCAGGTCGAAGATGCTGAAGCCGGTGTCGTTGGTGGCAACCGAAAGGTTGTCCGACACTTGCAGGCTCAGTTGGGTCTCGTCGCCCTGATAGGTGTACGTGCCATCGCTGTTGAGCGCGTACGGCTGCGTCGTGGTCTTGGAGCCGGAGAACATGTACTGGCCGTTGGCGTCCTTGGTGTTGAGCAGGCCGTAGATGGTTTCCTTGATCTGCGCCACTTCGCTGGCCAGCGATTTGCGGTCGTCATCGGTGAGCACACCGTTGCCGCCCTGGATGGCCAGTTCCTGCGCGCGCTGCAGCGCCGTGGTGATGTTGGCCAGCACGCTTTCCTCGGACGAAAGCGAGTTGGTGGCGCTGGTGATGTTGCCGCTGTACTGGTCCAGCACGGCGCTCTGCTGGCGCAATTGCAGCAGCTTGGACGCGCCGACAGGATCGTCCGCGGCGGTCTGGATACGTTGCCCCGAACTGATCTGGTTCTGCGTCTTGGCAGTGTCCGAGAAGTTCTTGGTGTAGGTGCTGCTGCTGCTTGCGAAATACTGGCCGGTAGAAATGCGCATGTCGTCCGCTCCTTACAAGGCGTTGAGCAGGGTAGAGAAAACTTCCTGCGCAGTTTTGATGATCTGCGAGGACGCCGTGTAGTACTGCTGAAACTTGACCAGGTCGGCGGCTTCTTCGTCCAGGTTCACACCTGCGACAGAATCCCGGCTGGTGGTGGCGGAAGTCAGCACCGCCGCGGTGGCGGTGGCATCGCTGCTGGCCTGGGCCGCCTTGGCGCCAACGTCTTCGACCAGCTTGGCGTATGCGCCGGTCATGCTCACACCCCCACCGGAGGCAGAGCCGACGGTCTTGGTGTTTTGCAGGTTGACCACGGAGGTCGCGTTGCGGTTATCCGAGGTGCCATTGCTGTTGAAGGCCACGGTGTAGCTGTCGTTGGCTGCCGGCGAGCCGCTGATGTTCATCTGGAACGTCGCGGTCATGGCGTTGCCATCGGCGTCGAGCATGGCATTGCCGTTGTCGTCGAGCATGGGCACCGACACGTTCAAGGTGTTGGTTTGATTGGGCACGATGGTGCCGGTACCGATGCTGGCGCCGCTGGCGTTGAAAACGGTGTAGCCCTGGCTACCATTGCTGGCCGAGCCGAACACCAGCTTCACTGGCAGGCCGTTCTCGATACCGCCCTGGGCCTTGGCCAGCGCCGCGCTGTCGTACACGTCGAGCTCGGTGGTGAGCGTGGGCTGAGTCACGCTGCCGGTGCCGCTGTTGCCCGAGCTGCTGGTGGCCGCGAGCGGGCCGGCGAAGGCCAGCTTCGACACGTCGGTCATGGTGGTCTTGATCTGGCTCGCGCCGTTACGGGTCGGCGTAACGGTAAAGCTGTCGCCGGCGCTCAGGGCGTTGCCCTTGAGCGACAGGGTAAAGCCGTCGATGCTCGGCGCCGGGTCCTCGTCCAGGGTATGGCTGCCCATGGAGGTGCCGTCCGAACGGGTGACCGTGTAGGTATTGGCGTCGGTGAACTTCACCGCATAGTTATAGGCCGTCAGCGCGCTGCTGTCGGTGATGGTCACGTCCAGGTTGCCCGAGCCGGCACTGTTCTTGGCCCCGCCCACGCTACGGCTGCTGACCGCGGCATCGGTGTTGATGCTGGTGAACAGGCTGCTGCCGAAGTCGCCATTGGCGTCCAGGCCCTGGCCGAGCTGGGTGTTGATCGAGTCGCTGACCACCATGGCCAGGCGGCCGAGCTCGTTCTGCGCCGGTTGCAGCACTTCACTGCGATAGCGCAACAGGCCGCCGATCTTGCCGCCACTCACCACGGAGGTCACGTCCGTGCTGTAGCTGGCGTAGTTCACGGTGAGCGAATACGACGACGGATCGCCGGCGCTCGGCTGCGCGGTGAGGGTGTTGGACGACGTGCCGGATACCAGCGCCTGGCCGGTGCCCAGGTACACATCGTACTGGCCGTCGCGTTGTTGCACGGTCACGCCCACCAGCTCGTTGAGCTGGCGCACGGCTTCGTCGCGGGAATCCAGCAGGCTGTTGGGCGTGCCGCCGCCGGACATCGACACAATCTGCTGATTGAGCGAGGCGATGGATTTGCTCAGCGAGTTCACCTGCTCGGAGAGCGAAGTGAGCTGGCTGTTCACGTCGGCATTGGAGGACGAAATCTGCGTGGAAATCGTGTTGAAGCGGTTGCTCAGGGTAGAGGCCGCGGTCACCAGCAATTGACGCGACGCGGTGTCGCTGGGCGACGCGGCGGCGGTCTGCAAAGAGGTGAAAAAGTCCGACAGCACCGAGGTGATCCCCGTGCTGCTGTCCGACAGCAGAGAGTCGAGCGTAGCCGCGTTGGTGGACAGCGTGCTGGCTTCCGAATCCAGGGCGGTACTGCTCGCTACCTGGTTTTGCAGGTAGGAGCTGTAAATCCGACGCACTTCGGCCAGGGTCGTGCCAGTGCCCACGTAACCGGCACCGCCAATGCTCTGCAGCGCGCCCGCGCTGTTCACCGTGGACTGACGGGAGTAACCCGACGTGGCCACGTTGGAGATGTTGTTACTGGTCGTGGTCAGCGCCGCCTGGCTGGAGGACAGCCCCGACAGGCCGATGTTGATCAGATTCGCCATGGTTCAAGCCTTATAAAGTCGTGGATGAGCCGCTAGACGCGTAGTTCCCGTAGCTCTCGAGCTGCTTGGCGATGGAGGCGATCTTGCTCGCGTAGCGCGGGTCGGTCGCGTATCCAGCCTTCTGCAACTCTTTAACAAACTGTTCCGGGTTATCGGCAGACTTCACGACATCTTGATAGCGATCGTTGTTCTGCAGCAGGTTGACCAGGTCATGGAAGCTGTCGGCGAACGAGTCGTAGCTGCGGAACTGCGCCGATTCCTTGACCACCTGGCCACCTTCGTATTCCGCGGTAACGGCGCGCGTGGTGTCGCCCTTCCAGCTCGAACCGGCCTTGATGTTGAACAGGTTATGGCTGCTGCTGCCATCGCTCTGGCGCAGCACCGATTTACCCCAGCCGGTTTCCAGCGCGGCTTGCGCCACCAGCACCTTGGGGTCTACGCCAATGCGGGCCGCGGCTTCTTCGGCCATGGGCAGCATGGTGGCGATGAATTCATCGTGGTTGGCGAACGCCGCCTTGCCCGGGGCCAGGGGAACCTGAGCCAAGGTACGGGTGCCGTTCGCCTCGCCGCCGGCCTTGGGCGCGGTGGCGTAAGTGTTCGTCCAGTCGCCATAGGCGCCGGTGCTGGTATCGGTCGCCGCTTGCTGACCCGCGGCGGCGGTGCCGGCCACGGCCGAGGCAACGCTGCTCGGGGCGGTGGCGGGCACATTGATGCGGTTGGCCGCGGTGTGCGGGTGCAGCAGGTTGGCGTGCGGCGCCTGGCCACGCACCAGGGTATTGGCCTGGTTGGGTTGGGTTTCGCCCGGCACGATACCGGCCAGCAGGCGATCCACCGACTTGCTCGGCAAGGCCAGGCGGCGCTGATTGATCATGGCCATGTCGTTACGCGTGGCTGCCGAAGCGGCCTGTGCTTCGGCGGTACCGTTGCGCACGGCGCCCAGGGCATGCTGATTGCTCTCCGGGCGAGCGAACGGGTTGGCGCCCGCGCGGGACACATCCTTGGTCTTGGACAGTTGGCGCATGAGCACGTCCTGCAGGCCGATGCCGTTGCCCTGATGGGAAAGGCTCACCGACAGCTGCTGGTCGTACATGTCCTGGTACTGTTTCACCGCCTCGGTGTTCATCGGGTTGTCCTTGGCCAACACGTCGTTGGCCGAACGCATGGACTTGAGCATCTCGCCGACGAAGACCGATTCGAACTCCTGTGCAACCTTGCGCAGGTTGGCGTCGCTGTCGCGATCACCCACCTTGAGCGAGTTCAACCGGTTAAGGTCGGTGTAGGCACCGGAATCGGTGCCAGAAGAAACGCCGCCAGAAGGCATGTCCATGTTGATTACCCTCAGATTACGATCAGGTCGGCTTGCAAGGCACCGGCCTGCTTCAAGGCTTCAAGAATGGCCATCAGGTCACTGGGCGCGGCGCCAACCTGGTTGACGGCACGCACGATCTCATCAAGCGTCGTTCCGGGGCCGAACTTGAACATTGGCTTGGCTTCCTGTTCGGCATTGACCTTCGAGCGTGGCACTACGGCGGTCTGGCCACCGGACAACGGCCCGGGCTGGCTGACGATCGGGTCTTCGGTGATCGTCACTGTCAAACTGCCGTGAGTCACTGCCGCTGGCGTAACCTTGACGTTCTGGCCGATCACGATAGTGCCGGTCCGAGAGTTGATGATGACCTTGGCCATGGCCTGGCCGGGGTCTACTTCAAGGTTTTCCAGTATCGACAGATAGTCCACACGCTGGTTGGGATCAAGCGGCGCGGTTACCCGAACCGATCCCCCGTCCACTGCACTTGCAACTCCCGCGCCAAGAAGCTCGTTGATCTTGTCCACGATGTGCTTGGCGGTGGTGAAGTCCGGCCGATTAAGGTTCAGGGTGAGGAAATTGCCTTGGTCGAAGCCGCTCGGCACCGAACGCTCTACCGTTGCGCCGCCAGGAATCCGGCCAGCGGAGGGTACGTTCACGGTGATTTTCGAGCCGTCCTTGCCTTCCGCGTCAAAACCACCCACCACCAGGTTGCCCTGGGCAATCGCATACACGTTGCCGTCGATACCCTTGAGCGGGGTCATCAACAGGCTGCCACCGCGCAGGCTCTTGGAGTTACCGATGGACGACACGGTGATGTCGATGGTCTGGCCTGGCTTGGAGAACGGCGGCAGGTCGGCATGGATCGACACCGCCGCGACGTTTTTAAGCTGGGCCGAGGTGGTCCCGGTGGGCACCTTGATACCGAACTGCGCGAGCATGTTGTTGAACGTCTGGATGGTGAACGGCGTTTGCGTGGTCATGTCACCGGTGCCGCTCAGGCCTACTACCAGGCCGTAGCCGATCAGCTGGTTGCTACGAACGCCCTGAATACTGGCGATGTCCTTGAGGCGTTCGGCGTGGGCGCCAAACGCGGTCAGGAACAACAGGGATGCCGCCACCAACTGCTTGAAGTTCAACATGTTCATACGCACTCAGAAGGGGAAGTACGGGCTGGAGAAGAACCGATCCAACCACCCTGGCTGGCTGGCTTCGGCGAAGGAGCCGGTGCCCGAGTAGGTGATCCGCGCGTCGGCCACGCGGGTCGACGACACTGTATTGTCGGTTGCTATGTCATCTGCACGAATCAGGCCAGCAATGCGTACGAGTTCCTGCCCGGTATTGAGGGTCAGCCACTTCTCGCCACGGACCGAAATGATCCCGTTGGGCAGCACGTCGGCCACGGTCACGGTGATCGAACCGGTCAGGCTGTTGCCCTGCGCGGCCTTGGCGTCGCCGTTGGTGGTACGGTCGCCGCTGTAGCCGGCGTCCAGGCTGAGGTCGCCGCCGCCGAGTGGGTTGTTGGTGGTCCCGCTGCCGCCAAACAGCGACGTCAGCCCGATCTTGTTGCTGCTGCTCTTGGTCACTTTCGAGTTGGCGCTTTTGCTCGCCGAGGTTTTCTCGGCGAGGGTGATGGTGATGATGTCACCTACACGGAACGCCTTGCGGTCGGTGTACAGGTTCTGGTCGAAGCCGGCCTGGTAGATCGAGCCATTGTTGGACGCCGCCGGCAGGGGCGTGCGGGGCAGCACAGGCGCGTAGTACGGATCGTCAGCCTTGGGGGGTGGCGACATGCAGCCACCCAGGAACGCAGCTCCGGTCAACAACAGCACAGCAGACAGACGACGATTCATGACTCCAACCTCACGGTGTAACTGATCCTTCAGGCGTTCGAGCAAACAGTTAAAAGTTGTGAAGCGAGCGATTACAGGTTCTGCGTCACGTACTGAAGCATCTGGTCCGCGGTGGAGATCACCTTGGAGTTCATCTCGTAAGCGCGCTGGGTGGTGATCATGTTCACCAGCTCCTCGACCGTGCTCACGTTGGAGTTTTCCAGCGTGTTTTGAAGCACGGTGCCGAAGCCGTTCAAGCCCGGGGTACCTACGTTCGGCGCGCCACTGGCGGCGGTTTCCAGGTACAGGTTGCCGCCGATGGACTGCAAGCCGGCCGGGTTGATGAAGTCGGCGGTCTGGATGTTGCCGATCACCTGAGCGGTGGCGCTGCCGGTGGTGGTGATCGAAACCGTACCGTCGGTGCCTACGGTGAAGGTCTGGGCATCCGCCGGTACAGTGACCGCGGGCTGCAGAGCCAAGCCATTGGCGGTGACGATCTGGCCATCGGAATCGAGGTGGAACGTACCGTCACGGGTGTAGGAAATCGTGCCGTCCGGCTGCATCACCTGGAAGAAACCGCGACCGTTAACGGCCATGTCCAGCGGCTGGTCGGTGGTTTGCAGGCTGCCAGCGGTGAAGTTCTTTTGAGTGCCGACGATGCGCACACCGGTACCTACCTGAAGGCCCGACGGCAATTCGCTGTCCTGGGTGGACTGAGCACCCGGCTGGCGTTTTACCTGGTACAGCAGGTCCTGGAACTCGGCGCGGTCTTTCTTGAAGCCGGTGGTGGAAACGTTGGCCAGGTTGTTCGAAATGGTGGTCAGGTTGGTGTCCTGGGCAGCCAGGCCGGTTTTACTGACATAAAGTGCTGGAAGCATGGTGTTCTCCTTCGGGCGCCGGGTTTGCGTCGCCTGTGGTGTCAATAAAAGGGTGGGTTACCATTACATTTGCAGGACGCGTGCCATCGCTTCATCGTCTTCCTTGGCAGTCGTCATCATTTTGATGTGCATCTCGAACTGCTTGGAAAGCGCCATCACCTGGGTCATTTCCTCGACCGCGTTGACGTTGCTGCCCTGGAGGAAACCGGAGGTCATCTGTACCGCGCCATCGACCGCTGCGGGCTGGCCGTTCTTGGTATGAATCAGGCCATCGGTGCCTTTGGTAAGGTCGGCGGCATTGGGGTTCACGGTCTTGATGCGGTCCACCACGGCCATCACCGAGGGTGCCTGGCCAAGCGAACGGATGCTGATAGTGCCGTCCTGACCCACTTCGATCTGCTCTTCCGGCGGCACGGCGATCGGGCCGCCATTGCCCAACACGGCCATGCCGGTGCTGGTACGCAGCACGCCCAGGGCGTCGACGTTCAGGCTGGCGCTCTTGGTGTAGGCCTCAGAACCGTCCGGGGCTTGCACGGCAATCCAGCCCTCGCCACCCACGGCCAGGTCCAGGTCTCGGCCGGTGGCGACCATCGGGCCGGCGCTCAGGTCCGTGGCCGGGCGCTCGGTCATGGCATAGGCACGGGATGGCAGGGTATCGCCGAACACCGGCATCGAACGGGCTTGCTCGAGGTCCTTCTGGAAACCATTGGTGGACACGTTGGCCAGGTTGTTGGCGTGAGCCTTCTGCGCGAGGGCGTTCTGGCTGGCACCGGACATGGCGACGTAAAGCATTTTATCCATGGTCGTCTCCTTGGCGGCTGAGGCCGCTGAGTAACTGTGTACCAGTGATATAGCAATACGCGGGCCAAGTTTTTAAAACCGGCTACAAAGGCTCTAGAACGAGGCTTTCAGAGGCGCGACGGAAAGTCGACGGAAGCGAAGTGCCGAGATTTCGGCGTTGCCTTGCCGGAATCGGCAAGGCGGCGACGGGTATTTGCTGACGGCGAAGCGGCGCACGAGGCCGCCAAGGCAATCATAAACCGTGTGGGAGCCGGGCGAAGCCGCAAGGCGCAGCTCGCCAAGAAGGCACCACGTTATTCATGGTTGATTCTTTCGCGAGCTCCGCCCGCTTCCCACAGTAAACCGTTACGGGCGGCAACCGGCGTTGTGGAACGGGCCGGCAAACCGCTGGAACGCATCGCCCGGATCGGTTTGCAGGCAAACGAACTGGCCTGTTTTCAAACTTTGATACTTGAACCACGGTGCCGGAGCGCCTTGCGCAAGGCCGCCAGTCATGGTCAGAAAAATCATGAAGAGATGGACGTACTTTTTCATGGCGGCTCCGCGGTCGGGGCGGCGGCTCCTTGCGCCGCCCCAGGTGCATCAGGTCATTTGGATGATGGTTTGCATGATGGTGCTTTCGGTGGAAATGGTCTTGGCGTTCGCCTGGTAGTTGCTCTGCGCCTTGATCAGGTTCACCAGCTCGCTGGTCAGGTCCACGTTGGAGTCTTCCAGCGAGCCCGCGGTCAGGGTACCCATGGTGCCGCTGTTCGGCGCGCCGATCACCGGTACGCCCGAAGCGGACGATTCGCGCCAGCCGGTGCTGCCGTTCGGGGTCAGGCCCTGAACGTTGCTGAAGTTGGCCAAGGCAACCTGGCCGATAGTCTTGGACTGGCCGTTGCTGTAGGTACCGAAGATGTTGCCTTCGCTGTCGATGGACAGGGACGACAAGCTACCGGTGGCGTAGCCATCCTGCGACTTGGCCGTTACCGCCGACGTGGTGTTGTAGGACGAGGTCTTGGCCATGTCCAGGGTCACGCCGCCGCTTGCCGCTATCGCGCCATTGCTCGCCATCACGCCGCTGGCATTCTTGGCCGCCGGAACCCAGTTGGTCATGGTCAGCTTGCCGGTGGAATCCACGGTGAAATCGCTGCTGGTGGTGCTCGCCAGGCTACCGTCGGAGTTGAACGTCATGTTGGCCGAGTACGGCGTGGTGGAGGTCGGGTCCGCCGGGTTTACGCCATCGACTGTGGCATACATGGTCCAGGCATTGGTGTCGTCCTTCACGAAGTACTGAGTCATGGTATGGGAGTTACCCTGACTGTCGAAAATGTCCGTGCTGAAGGTGTAGTTGTAGCTGTCGGTGTCGGCGGCATCGAACGGCGTGACGGTCGGCACGGTGTCGCTGGAATTCAGGTTCATGGTTTCCGAGATGGTATCGGTCGCCTTCGGTGCCAAGGCAGACGTATCCACCTTGAGGGTGGTAAGCACGCCGTCGACGACCTTGCCGTTGGAGTCGGTGCCATAGCCCATCAACTGGTTGCCGCTGGCGTCAACAATGTTGCCGTCCTTATCGGTACCGAAGGCACCTGCACGGGTGTACACCTTGTTGCCGTTGTCGCTGACCACGAAGAAGCCGTTGCCGTTGATGGCCATGTCCAGGCTGGCACCGGTGCTGCTGATGGTGCCCTGGGTGAACTGCTGGGAAACCGCAGCCGTGGCCACGCCCGAACCCACGCCGTTCTTGGAGCTGCCAAGGAACAGGGAGTTGGCGTACACGTCGCCGAATTCGGCGCGCGACTTCTTGAAGCCGGTGGTCGCAACGTTGGCAATGTTGTTGCCGGTAACGTTGAGGGCGGTGTTGGCTGCGTTGAGACCGCTAAGGCCGGTATTGAACGACATAGTATTAACTCCAGTGCCGATTAGCCGGCTTACGATCCGATGGTTTTGACGTTCGACAGCGCTACGCTAGAGCCGTCAGACAATTTAAGGGTCATGTCACCCGAGGTGCTGCCCACCGTCACACTTGTGACGGTAGAAGGCAGGTACGTGGTCTGTGCAACTTCGCTGCCATCTACGGTGGCCGAGGCCACGAATTTGTAGGTGCCGGACGAAAGGACAGTGCCCTCGTTGTTGGTGCCATCCCAGTTGAAGCTGACGGTGCCTGCGGCTTGCGAGCCCAGGTCGATGTTCTTCACCAGGTTGCCGCTGGCGTCGTACACCTTGACGGTGGCGTCGGTGCTGGCGGAGGCCAGGTCGAACTGCCCGGTCAGGCCCGCGCTGGTGTCAACGGTAGTGCTGCTGGTTTGCGCCAGCACCGAGTGGCCGACCAGCGCCGACGCTTGCAGCGCCTGGGTCGAGGTGTAGTTAGTGGCCAGGCCGGACACGGTATCGTTGAGGTTGTTGATCCCTTCAACGCTACTGAACTGAGCCAGCTGCGCCACGAACTCGGAGTTGTCCTGCGGGTCGAGCGGGTTCTGGTTCTTCATCTGCGTCACGAGCAACTGCAGGAACGTGTCCTTGCCCATGGTCGCGGTGCCCGTGGTGGAGCTGGACGACGAGGACGAGGTGGACGACGTGCCGGTAGTGCCCGAAACAGCGTACTGCGACAGGATCGAGGCGCTGGTGCTGTCAGTGGTGGTAGTCATGGTTTATCCCTTGGCTTACTGACCCAGCGTCAGTACTTTCTGCATCATGGTTTTAGCGGTGTTCATGATTTCGGCGTTGGTCTGGAAAGACCGGCTGGCGGAGATCATGTCGGCCATTTCTTCAACGACATTGACGTTCGGGTAGTAGACGTAGCCGTCTTTGTTCGCTGCCGGGTTGTTGGGCTCGTAGCGCGGCTCCAGGTTGCTCTGGTCTTCCACGATGCCGGACACCTGTACGCCCTGCCCTGCCTCGCCCTGATCTTCGAACAGTGAGCTGCTGCCACTGGTGCCGCCGGCCTGGTCGGCCAGCACGGTGGCGAACACCGGGTGGCGAGCGCGGTAGGTCTGGTCGATGCTCGACGAGACGGTTTCGGCGTTGGCGATGTTACTGGCCACGGTGTTGAGGCGAGTGGTCTGGGCGCTCATGCCAGTACCGGCAATGTTGAAAACGCTGGAAAGAGACATCGATTACTCTCCTTTGATGGCCGTGACCAGGCCCTTGAATTTGTTGTTCAGCAGCGTGAAGCTGGCCTGGAAGTCCACGGCATTCTTGGCGTAGTTCGCGTTTTCGATCTGCGCATCCACGGTGTTCTGGTCCAGCGAAGGTTGGCTCGGTACACGGTACTGCAAGGTGCCGTCGTCGCTGCCGCTCAGCCCTTCGGCGTCAATGTGCATGCTGTTGGTACGTTCCAGCCCAAAGGTGCCGTTCTGGGTCTTGTCGGCCTGCGCGGCCAGGACCGAAGAAAAGTCCAGATCACGCGCCTTGTAGTTAGGCGTATCGGCGTTGGCCAGGTTGTTGGCCAGAACCTCGGCGCGCTGAGCGCGGAAGTTCAGAGCCCGCTCATGAATGCCGAGTGCCTTGTCGAAACTGATGCCCATGGGTGGTACCTCTGACGAAACTTTGTGTGCTGAGCGAGATATAGCAACTGCTGTGCCAAGTTTCTAAACCCTTGTTTTAGAAGGCCCGCAGCACCAGGGCTGAAATTTGTCGCCAGAAAAGCGGCAAGTTATTTCCGGTGGCAAGCGGCTAAGCGGCAAGGGCGGCGTCAGAAAAGCTGCCGTTGGGAGGGGAATTGCAAGAGAGGGGCCAGAAGGGGATGTAACGTTTATTCGTATATCGATGTAGGACCAGGCGAAGCCTGGTCCTACATCGGAAAAGGCAGAAAACACCTACACAACAAGAAAACGCCGCCGGTGGAATCCCGGCGGCGCAGCGGCAATCAGATCGCCTGGTAGATGATGCCCGGGCTGCACTGGACCATCTTGTACTTCTCCGGCAACCCATTGAGCGCCTCGGAAGCGCCGAGGAACAGATAGCCGCCCGGCTTCAGCGTTCCGTGAATGCGCGAGAGGATGTCCTTCTTCACTTCGGCCGAGAAATAGATCAGCACGTTGCGGCAGAAGACCACGTCGAACTTGCCCAAGGACATGTAGCTTTCGAGCAGGTTGATCGGCCGGAAGTCGATACGGCTGCGGATCGGCGCCTTGACCGCCCAGCGGTTGCCCGGCTTGACGTCGAAATACCGTTGCAGGCGCTCCGCCGACAAGCCCCGGCCGATGGCCAGGCTATCGTACTCACCGCTCTTGCAATTAAGCAGCATCGAAGGCGACAGATCGGTGGCGGTGATCTGCACGCCGCCCTTGAGCTGACCCGGGTTGGCCTGGGTGAACTCCTCGATCGTCATCGACAGGGAATACGGCTCCTGACCCGACGAGCACGCCGCCGACCAGATCCGCAGGCGCTGGCCGGGGTTGGCCTTTACCAATTCCGGCAACACCTTGTTCTTCATCACCTCGAAGGGATAGGTATCCCGAAACCACAGGGTTTCGTTGGTGGTCATGGCATCCACTACTTGCTCGCGCAAGCCGCCCCTGGGCTGGCTCTGGATGCGCTGCACCAGTTCACCCAAGCTTTTGATGCCTTGTTGCTCCATCAGCTTGTTGAGGCGGCTGGATACCAGATACTGCTTGTTTTCGCCCAGCACGATGCCACAGGCTTTTTCCAGGAACCCCCGGAACTGTTCAAAATCCGAATTTGCCGTAGCCAAAGCTGCCGCCTCTCAAGTTGTTCATTCTTCGCCGCGCCGGGGCCCGGTCAACCTTTTGCATTGATACGTTCGACCACCCGGGATGCCAGATCGTCCGGGCGGAATTTGGCCAGGAAATCATCCGCGCCGACTTTCTTGACCATGGCCTGGTTGAACACGCCCGACAGGGACGTATGCAACACGATGTGCAGCTTCTGCAGCCGAGGGTCGCTGCGGATCTCCGCCGTGAGAGTGTAGCCATCCATTTCCGGCATCTCGATGTCGGAAATCAGCATCAGGAATTCCTCGTTCGGGTCTTTGCCCTCGGCCACCATTGCCTTGAGGTATTCAAGTGCCTGGCGCCCGTCGTTGAGCGCGACCACTTCCACGCCTACTGTCTCGAGGCAGCGGCTCACCTGCTTGCGGGCCACCGAGGAGTCATCCACGGTCAGCACACGCAAAGCGGTCGCCTTTTCCTGCACCCCTTCGGTGATCACGCCGCTGCTGATCGCTTCGGACACCGGAGACACTTCGGCGAGGATCTTCTCCACGTCGATGATTTCCACCAACTGGTTATCTACCCGGGTAACAGCCGTGAGGTAATGATCACGGCCGGTGCCCTTGGGTGGCGGATGAATGGCTTCCCAGTTCATGTTGACGATGCGTTCCACCGAATGAACCAAAAAACCCTGAATCTTGGTGTTGTACTCCGTGATGATCACGAAGGGGTCTTGTACCGCCTCCAGCGAGCGCGAGCCCGTGGCCATCGACAGGTCCAGGATTGGAATAGTGGCGCCACGAATGTTGGCCACTCCCCGCACGACCGGGCTGGACTTGGGCATCACGGTCAACTTCGGACATTGCAGCACTTCGCGAACCTTGAAGACATTGATGCCGTACAACTGCTTGCCGTTCAAACGGAACAACAACAGTTCAAGGCGGTTCTGCCCTACCAGTTGCGTGCGCTGGTTTACTGAATCCATCACACCAGCCATGTTAAACCTCCACCTTGTACTGTCGGCTCCGCGGAGCCTCGTTCTGTGCGAGCAAGCGTCATTTCTGGCACGTCACTTGCTCAAGCATAGCCATGAACGAGAAAACGCCATATTCACGACATCTGATCGCGACCCTCTACGGGTTGTTCGCCACCATGTGCCTGCTAGGTTCGGGGCGCCTTCTTGCCGACGACATCACAGCGCCCGAACAGCTTATCGGTGTGACGCAGGGGTTTCTTGAGTTCACCGTCGAAGATTATTTAGCGACCAGCCAGACCGACGGCCGCTACGAGATCGAAGTGGCGAACCTGGACCCCCGCCTTCGGATGCCTCAATGCGACCGGGACCTTACCGCGCGGCTGGAGAGCCCGGCGATTCCGCTGGGCCGGGTGACCGTGCGCGTGCGCTGTGAAGGCGGCTCCCCGTGGACGATCTTCGTGCCGGCGAGCGTCAAGCTCTACCGCGACGTGGTGGTAGCTACCCGCCCGTTGAAGCGTGACACGGTGATCGCCGAGGGTGACGTGGCACTCAAGGAACGCGACGTCGGCCAGTTGAACCAAGGCTTTCTGCCCTCTCTCGACCAGGCGCTGGGGCAGCGGGTGGTCCGACCGACGGTGATGGATCAGGTCATCGCCCCGGTGCAGATCGAGCAGCCGGAAGTCATCCGCAAGGGCGACCAGGTGGTGATCACCGCCCGTGCCGGTACGTTGGCGGTAAAGATGCCGGGCGAGGCGCTGAGCAATGGCGGCATGAACGAGCAGATCCGCGTGCGCAACCTCAACTCTCAAAGGGTGGTAAAGGCGCGGGTGACCGGCCCCGCGCAGGTGGAAGTTTCCATGTAGAGACGAGCCGCTCTGGCGGCGCGGGCCCGATTTTCCTACACTTGGCGCATGAACCTTGCCGTTGGGGCGTTTTCAAAAAAATACCCTAAAGTTTCTCCGCACATGGTCGAAAACAAGGCAAGCGTCCAAATACCAAGGGGTTTCTTATCATGGTCATCGATTTCCGGAGCGTTACTGGCTCCACTCAAGTCTCGGGCACTGCTCGTACCACCAGCAGCAAGCCAGTCGGGGCAGTAGACGACGTCAAAAGCGTCCAGGAAACCAGCCAGGCCGGTGAATCCGTACAACTGAGCGATGTGGCCCAGCACATGAAAAAGGTTACCGAGAACCTCGGTACCGATGCGCCGGTCAACGCCAGCCGCGTTGCCGAGCTCAAGCAGCAGATCGCTGACGGCACCTACAAGGTCGACAGCAAAAGTATTGCCAGCAAGATGCTTTCCTTCGAATCCTGAGCCGTCGCTCAAGCGGCTCAAGTTTTACCCGGCGCAGTGATCAGCGGGACCCGCCATGCACGACACGACCTTATTGCAGTTGATTGAAGACGACATCGCGCCCGCAGAACAGCTTCAGGCGTTGCTGCGCGAGGAGTACACCGCGCTGCGGGGCCGCGACATGGTGCTGCTGGAAAACATCCTGGCGCACAAACAGTCATTGATCGTGCAGCTGGGCCAGCATGGCCGCAGGCGCAGCGAGCTGCTCGCTTCCATGGGCTTGTCACCGGATGCCGAGGGCCTGGCGCAATTGGCGCAGGTGTCGGTACTGGGCAAGGTACTGGTGGAACGCGGTGAGCAGCTCGCGGCGATCCTGGCCGAATGCCAATCGATCAACGAGCAGAACGGCCGGGCCATTCAACTTCAGCAGTTCGCCACCGCCAATCAGCTGCGTATTCTAAGTGGCGGCGAGGCGCCTTCGCTGTATACCGCGCGGGGCGCCACGGCTCGATTGGCAACGGTGCGGGCATTCAGTCAGGCCTGATGATTTAGTATCGCCGGGCGTACAGTAGTGGCACAATGCCGCACTGTCGCCCGTTTTGTTTTTTGCCTGGAGACCCGATCATCGTGTTCAACGCCTCGAGTGCGGACGATGCACCGCAGCCGCCAAAGGTCCTCACCACACCGCTGGAAATCATAGCGAACGTAAAGTCGCTGATGGACGGGCACGACCCGCTCATCGTGACCTTCACCGAACGCCAGCAGCGGTTCCAGAGCTATGTGGTGGACGTTGACCGGGACACCGGCACCCTGGCACTCGATGAGCTGATCCCGCGGGACGGCGAGCGCTTCCTGAGCAATGGCGAACACTTCCGGGTAGAAGGCTTTCATGACGGCGTGCGTATCGCCTGGGAATGCAACGGGCCGTTCAAGGTGGTGGATAACGCCAATGGCCGTAGCTATCACGGCGCGTTGCCAGCCGAGGTGATCTATCACCAGCGACGCAACGCCTTCCGCGCCGCGCTGAAGCTTTCACAACTGGTGGATGTGGAAGTGGCCGGTAGCAAGGCCGCCAAGGCCGTGCGAGGCAAGCTGCTCGACGTCTCGGCAACGGGCTGCAAGCTGCGCTTCGAGGGAGATATCACCCAGCAGCTGCAACTGGGCCAGGTATACGAAAGGTTTGGCGCCGCCCTGCCCTTCGGCGCCATCACCACGCCTGTGGAGTTGCGCTATCTGCACTTCGAGGAGCGCCTCGAAACCACCTTCGCCGGTGTCCGCTTCCACAACATGAGCGGCCTGGTGCAACGTAACGTTGAGCGTTTCGTCCATCAGCTGCAGCGCGAAGCGCGACAGTTCGACAAGGACGATTTCTAGCCGTATTTGTTTTGCCTTTATTCACGAGCTCCGCCGATCGCCGGCCCCGCCGCTTCCTACAGGTTGAGAGGCCTCCCGCAAGGCCTCGTCACGGCGTCAATGATCCTTCATCTGGTCATCCACCACCTGCTCATCCACCCGTGGATCGAGGGCGGCAACCAGCGGTGAGCTGGTCATGTTGTCAGGCATGGCGATGTGGTGCAGGGGCGCGTCTTCGACCTGGTGCAGGTTGGTAACCGCCTTGGGCCGCACTCGCCATACCAGCACCAGCGCGAAGAACGAGAAAAACCCGTACAGGATGTCGCTGCCATACAGTTTCATCAGCACGCCCGCGGCCAGTGGGCCGATGCTTGCGCCTACACCATAGGTCATCAGCAGCATGGCGGTCAGCGACACCCGCCGCTCGCTCTCCACATGGTCGTTGGAAAACGCCACAGCCAATGGGTACAGGCAGAACTGCAACAACGACACCACGAAGCCGCCGACGAACAGTGCATCCAGGGGAATGGTGGCTAACCTTGGGGACAGCGCCATGATCAGCGCCAGCACACACAGCGCCATGGCGATCACCCGAATCAGCAACGCTCGATCGTAGCGGTCCGAGAGCCAACCCAGCGGCCATTGCACCACCAGCCCGGCGAATACACAGCAGCCCATGAACAGGCCAACGGCTTCGGTACTCAGCCCCTGCCCCGCGGCGTACAACGGCGCCAGGCCGTAGAACGAACCGATGATCAGGCCGGCGCACAGCACGGTGGTGAGGGACTGCGGCACCCGCTGGATGAAAAACCGGGGGTCCATCGGCACCGGGTGAAGCGCCGCCGGGTGAATGCGCCGCGTCAACGCCACGGGCACCAGGCACAGGGCGAAGCACAGCGCGACCATCATCAGCAGCTCGAGCCCCAGCTCGGAATGCCATACCAGAATCAGCTGGCCCAGCACCAACCCCAAGTACGAAGCGATCATGTAGCCGCTGAATACCAGCCCGCGCTGCTTCGCTTCGGCCTGCTCGTTGAGCCAGCTTTCAATCACCATGTACTGGCACATCATGCCCAGCCCCACCACCAGGCGCAGCACCAGCCACGCCGGCAGGTAGCTGACCAGGCCGTGGGCGAGGACCGCGGCGGTGACGATGCCGGCACACGCGGTATAGGCACGGATATGGCCCACCCGAGCGATCAGCCGGTGGCCGATCTTGCCGCCCAGCACAAGGCCGAAATAGTACGCCGCCATCAAGGCGCCCACCCACAGGCCGTCGACCTGGTCGGCCGCCAGGCGCAGCGCCAGGTAGGTACTGAGCAAGCCCGAGCCGATCAACATCATCAGAGAGGCGAAATAAAGACCACGAAAGTTTTTCCAGATCTGACGCATTGACGCTTGCAGCTCCCGAACTGATGACGCGAGGCTAAAACAGCAGGCGAAGCGGCGGCCCCGGTCGAGCCGGGGCTGCCCGCGATCAGGCTTGCGTGGCGAGCACTCGGCGCTCCCACGGCGTGATCTCGTCCATGAAACTGGTGAGCTCCATGGTCTTGGTCGCGATGTAGCCTTCGATGAACTCTTGCCCGAACAGTTCCACCGCCAGCCTGCTGCCTTTCAGACGCTTCAAGGCGCTGTCGAGGGTACACGCCAGGGCAAGATTTTCCGGTACTTCGAAACAGCCCTGAATGGGTGGCGTGGGCACCAGTTCGTGTTCGATCCCGTGCAAGCCAGCGGCCAGGCTGGCGGCGATGGCCAGGTAAGGGTTGGCATCCGCGCCGGGCAGGCGGTTCTCGACCCGCCGGGCCTCCGGGCCGCTGGCAGGAATACGCAGGCCGGCCGCGCGGTTATCCTCGGACCAGCAGGCATTGTTGGGCGAAGCGTAGGGATGAAACAGCCGTTGATAGGCGTTCACAGTGGGCGCGAACAACGCGGTGAACTCCGCCAGGGCCGCTTGCTGCCCACCGATGAAGTGCCTGAAGGTGGCGGTGACCTCGCCGTTGTCGGCACTGAAGACGTTCCGCCCGCTATCCATGCGCACCACGCTCTGGTGGATGTGCATCGAGCTGCCCGGCACCCCGGCCAGGGGCTTGGCCATGCACACCGCGATCAGCCCGTGCTTGAGCGCGACCTCCTTGAGCAGGTGTTTGAACAGGAAGGTCTGGTCGGCCAGCAACAAAGGGTCGCCGTGCAGCAGGTTGATCTCGAACTGGCTCACGCCCATCTCATGCATGAAGGTGTCGCGGGGCAAGCCCAGCGCGGCCATGCAGTGGTAGACCTCGTTCCAGAAAGGCCGCAGGCCGTTGTTGGACGAAACACTGAAGGCTGAATAGCCGCCCTCGCGCCGCCCGTCCAACCCCACCGGTGGCTGGAATGGCTGTGACGGGTCGGCATTGGCCGCAAATACATAGAATTCCAGCTCCGTGGCCACCACCGGCTTCAACCCGCGGGCCGCGTAGTTGGCGATCACCCGCTTGAGCAGCGCGCGAGTGGACAGGGGCGAGCCACCGCCTTCCAGCTCATTGGCGTCACAGATGGCAAGCGCGCGTGGATGGTCGCTCCAGGGCAGGCGGTAGAGGTGCCTTGGGTCGGGCACCAGCGCCAGGTCGCCGTCGTCGCTGCCGTAGAAGCTTGCGGGCGGGTAGCCGCCCATGATGCATTGCAACAGCACGCCCCGGGCCAGTTGCAGCCGGCGGCCTTCGGCAAAGCCCGCCGCCGTCATGACCTTTCCGCGCGGTACGCCGTTCAGGTCTGGAGTGACACATTCGATCTCATCCACGCCCGCCAGTGGGCCATCGGTCAACATGACGCATTCCTTGTTATGATCGGTGCCGCGAACGGCGACCGGCCAAAGCTGGCACTGGGCGTTAAAAATATCAAGCAGCGCTGTTAACCAAACGGGGAGCCGCGCTAGAGCACGGCTGATAACTCGTGGTATGCGCGGTTGAAGTAAATCAGGCTGCCGGCCGTGTCGCTGATGTGTATGGCCTGCACTTCACAGAACATCACGTCATGGGTACCCACTTCGGTACGCTGCCGCAGCCGGCATTCGAAGGACACACTGGCCCCCTCCAGCACAGGGCATCCCGATGCCCCGGGCGCCCAGCCCACGGCGGCGAATCGCTCGGCCATGGCGGTCTTGCCGCCAAAGCGGTTCGAAATATCCTGATGCCCCGCCCCCAGCACGTTCACGCACAACGCGCCGTTCTCGCGAAACGCCTCGTATACCGACGCGCCTCGGTTAAGGCACACCAGCAAGGTAGGCGGCTCGTCGGTCACACTGCACACCGCCGAGGCGGTAAAGCCGGCCAACCCTCCCGGCCCGTCAGTGGTGACCACGTTCACCGCGGCCCCCAGGCGGGCCATTGCATTGCGAAATTCAGCTTTGTCTACGGTAGCCGGTACAACCCCGGCAATGGATGCGTGCATAGGTCCATCTCCATCGAGGGCAGATCAAGGCCCTAGCGTTGGCGGGTGAGGAACGACACCAACGCCTGATTGAAGGCCTCGGGCGCGGTGAGGTTATGGGCGTGGCCACCGTGGGGCACCACATGGTGGGTGCTTGCGGTAATGCCTTGGCTCAGATAGTCGGAACAGGTGGCCGGCACCAGCACATCATCCAGCGCGCTGGACACGAACACCGGCAGGTTGAGCTCGGCCAGCCGCCCGCTCACATCGAAGCGGCGCAAGGCTCCAATACGTGCCTTCATGGTCTGCGCGCCGGGAAAGTGCTCGAAGGCGTGGTCCACCTCCGCCTGCACGCGCTCGGCATGCTTGGCGGCCCAGCTGGCGGGGTACAGGAAGATCGGCTGCGCTTCCACATAAGCGCGGGGGCCGACGTGATCGAGCAAGGCCAGTCGCGCGTCGAAACAGCGCGCTGAATGAGGGTTGGGGCAAGCCCAGGCATTGATCAGCCCCAGGCTGGAGATGCGCTCCGGATGGTCCAGCGCCAACTGCAGCCCCACCAACCCACCCAAGGCATGGCCAACAACGTGGCAACGCGAATCGCCCTCGTTGTCCAAAAGGCCGATCACATCCTGGGCCATGTGCTCGATGCGGTAATCCGCGGGCAACGGCTGGCGGCTGCGGCCGGTGCCGCGCTGGTCGTAGGTGATCACCCGGAAGCCCGCCTCCAACAGCGCAGGCACCTGCGGGCCCCAGTACCCCGCCGACCCACCGAGCCCAGACGAAAGCAGCACGGCTTCGGCGCCGGGCTCGCCATGGGCCTCGGTATAAAGGGCCGGGGTCATGAGCGCTTGCCCGTGTGGGCGACGCTGGCGATTTCCACCAGTGCTTCGGGCTTCACCAGCCCCACTTGGACGCAATACCGGGCCGGTTTCTCGCCCGGGAAGTACTCGGCGTATACCGCGTTGATGGCCGCGTAGTCTTCCCAATGCTTGAGGAACACATGGTTGAAGGTCACATCTTCGAGGGTGCCGCCGGCGGCCTCGATCACCCCCTTGATGGTGTCCAGTACGTGGCGGGTTTGCGCGCCCGCATCACCTACGTGCACCACATTATTGTCGCTGTCGAACGGTAGGGTGCCGGCCACATAAACGATGCCATCGGCCAGGGTGCCGGGCACGAAGGGGCCAATGGGGGTAGCGGTGCCCGGTGGAATAATGACGTGTTTCGGCATGGTGGTTCCCCTTTTATCGTGCGTTGCGCGTCAGGTTGACGAAGGCTTCGACGCTGGACACCCAACCGAAGAAGGTCTCGATGTTGTAGACGGACCCGGCCTGGATCGCGGCGCCGCCCAGTTCATGGGTGGCGTCTTCGAGCATCACGCCGAAATACTCCAGATGAAACGCGTCACGCAGCGTGGACTCCACGCACACGTTGGTGGCGATCCCGGTAAACACGAGATTTCTGATGCCCCGCGCGCGCAGCGTGCTGTCCAGGGTGCTGTTGAAGAAGCCGCTGTAGCGGGTTTTCGGCACCACGATGTCACCCCCCTGAGGCGCGAGCGCTTCGACCAATTCGTAATCCCAACCGCCCTTGGCCAGGAAGCGCCCCTCAAGCTCGGGGAATTTGCGCATGGTCTTCAGTGCGTTGGACTTGTGCCAGTTCGGCGAGCCGGGCCCGCCGGCTTCCACGTATTGCCCGTCCCAGCCGTTCTGCAGGTAAACCACCGGGACCCCCGCCGAGCGCGCCGCTTCGATGGCCGCTGCGATGCGGGCGATCACCCGTTGAGCGCCAGAAATGTCAAAGCCGGCCGAATCCACGTAGCCGCCCACCGAGGCGTAGGCGTTCTGCATGTCCACTACGATCAGCGCCGTGTTGGAGGGGTGCAAGTACAGCGGCTCGGGCCGCGCCGGCAGCACCCAGGCAGCCTGGCCGTCCACCATGGGAAGGCCTGCCGGGGTCGGGTAACCAAGGGTGACCTTTTGACCGATTTCCATACTCAAGCCTCCACCGCTTCGGGCGCTTCGCTGACCGCCGCGGTCGCTTGGGTCGGGACCGGTGACTGCGCCGCGACACGGCTTTTCATCAATGGCTGAATCCGTTTGCCAAAGGCTTCCACCCCCTCCACGAAGTGGTCGAACGTGAGCAGCACGCCTTCGGTACCTTCCACCTCGGCCACTTCATCGAGCATGCGGGCAATCGATGCGTACGATCCCACCAGCGTGCCCATGTTGATGTTGACCGCCGACGTGGGATCGGCCATTTGCCGCACGTTGGTGTCGGTGCCCGACGTTTTGTCCGCGCCACCCTGGACGCCCAGCCAGGCCACGGCTTCTTCATCCACGCCGGCCTTGTAATGCTCCCACTTGGCCCAGGCGGCGGCGTCGGTTTCGTCGGCGATCACCATCATCAATACGTAGGTGCTTACCTGGCGCCCGGTGCGTTGAGTCGCTTCGATCAGCTTTTGCGCCGCCGGCGCGAAGGCCGTCGGGGTATTCACGCCTTTGCCGAAGCAGAAGTTGTAATCGGCGTACTGGGCCGAGAACGCCATGCCGGCGTCGCTCTGCCCGGCGCAGATCACTTTCATGTCAGCGGTGGGCCGGGGGCTCATGCGGCAGTCGTCCATGGTGAAGTGATCGCCCTTGAAGTCGGACTGGCCGCGCTCCCAGAGGTCTCGCAACACCTGGATGTATTCGGACAAGTACGCATAACGCGTGCTGAAGAATTCGTCCCCGGGCCAAAGCCCCATCTGCGAGTACTCAGGGCGCTGCCACCCTGTCACCAGGTTTACCCCAAAGCGGCCATTAGAGATGGAATCGATGGTGGAGGCCATGCGCGCAACGATCGCCGGGGGCAGTGCCAGGGAGGGCGCGGTGGCGAACAACTTGATCTTGCTGGTGACGGCCGCCAGGCCGGCCATGAGGGTGAAGGATTCAAGGTTATGGTCCCAGAACTCCGTTTTGCCGCCGAACCCGCGCAGCTTGATCATGGACAGCAGAAAGTCCAGGCCGTAGGTTTCCGCGCTTTGGGCGATCTGCTTGTTCAGTTCGAACGTGGGTTTGTACTGAGGGGCGTTTTCCGAAATCAACCAGCCGTTGTTACCGATGGGGATAAAGATACCAACTTTCATAGGTGCCTCCGGTTGAATCGTCGGCCTGGGTGGCGACGTCCTGGAGTACATAGAGCAGGACCTGTGCCAGATCTGGAAAACCGTTAACTTTCAACCACCTGCAAATCCGCCACGCTTGATATCAGACCAAATGGTCTGAAAAGGACCGATTGGATGGATTTTTTGCACAGCCGTGAAGCGTGGAGAACAGTTTCAGTGCACCGCTTCCCCTAAAGCAACGCGGCCTTCGCCCACACATGGCCTGTTACAATGGCGGACCGATTCGAGGCACGGACAGATCTGTGAACGATAAGACGTCAGATGGCAGCCCATCTTCACCACAGCGGCCCGCCCGCAAGGCCGCTGCCGGGGCGAAGGCGCCAGCGAGAAAGGAACCGCTGCCCGCGGAAAACGCGTCCGGGCGAAAGATCAGCGAGAAGGCCAGGAACCGCCGCCTGCAGATGGTGGAAAACAAGCGCGCCGTGATTATCCAGGCCGCGCTGGGCCTGTTCTCCATGTATGGCCTGCATGGCACCAGCCTCGATCAAGTGGCCACCTGCGCCGACGTATCGAAAACTAACCTGCTTTATTACTTCGGCAACAAGGAAGACCTTTACGTCAGCGTGCTGGAGCATGTGCTGGATATCTGGCTGGCCCCGCTTCGTGGCTTCAGCGCCGAACAGGAACCGCTCGACGCCATCGGCGAATACATTCGGGTCAAGCTGGAATTGTCGCGGGACCACTGCGCCGAATCGAAGCTGTTCTGCATGGAGATCATGCAAGGGGCGCCCTTGATTCGCTCGCAGCTCAACCAGCCGCTACGTGAGCTGGTAGCCAGCAAGGTGGGGGTGATAGAGCAATGGGTGGAAGCCGGCAAGCTGGCGCCGGTCGACCCCTACCATTTGATTTTCAGCCTGTGGAGCACCACGCAGCACTACGCCGATTTTGGCGCCCAGATACAGGCCGTGACCGGCAAGGACCTGTCCGATCCCGCGTTCTTCGAAGACACGCTGGCCAACATCAAGGCCTTGGTGTTCAACGGCCTCATGCCGAGGCCGTGACACTTAAGCCTCGGCCATTTAGCGCGAGGGCGCGCGCGCGGCTATCGACGCGCGCTCGGCGGCATTGCGGCGATTGAGCAACTGATTGAGCAGAATCGCGCCGAACGTGGCGGTGCCCAGCCCGCCCAAGGCGAAGCCGCCCAGGTTCAGGGTAAAATCGCCGGTACCGAGTACCAGAGGTATGGCGGCGACCAAAAGGTTGCGGCTGTCAGAGAAATCCACCCGGTTTTCCACCCAGATGCGGGCGCCGGCAATAGCGATCAGCCCAAACACCACAATTGATACCCCACCCATCACCGGCACTGGAATGGTTTGCACCACCGCGCCGAATTTGGGCGACAGGCCCAACAGGATGGCCACGATGCCAGCCACGATGAACAGCGCCGTGGAGTACACCTTGGTGGCCGCCATTACGCCAATGTTCTCAGCGTAGGTGGTCATCCCGGTGCCACCTACGCCGCCGCTGAGCACGGTCGCGATGCCATCGCCAATGAAGGCTCGCCCGATAGACTTGTCCAGGTTCTGGCCGGTGATCGACGCAATGGCTTTTATATGCCCAAGGTTCTCGGCGATAAGAATCACCACCACCGGCACAATCAGCAACGCCGCGGACAAGGTGAACACCGGCGCCTGGAACGCTGGCATGCCGATCCAGGGCGCGGCGGCGATGGAGCTCAAGTCCATGGGCTTACCCAAGCCCACCAGGTTGGCAAGCACGAAATAGATGACGGTGGCCGCGATCAGGCCTACCAGCAGCAACATGCGTTGCAGCAGCCCCCGCGTATACACCGCGATGCAGGCAACGCACACGAAGGTGATGAGCTGCATCCAGGTATCGAAGCTTGAAGAAGCCATTGTCTTGATCGGTACGCTGGCCAGGTTCAACCCGATGACCGCCACCACCGTACCGGTGACCACCGGCGGTGTGATGTTCTCGATCCATGCCACACCCGCGGCCTGCACCACGATGCCGATCGCTACATAGACCAGCCCGCACAGCACCACCCCGCCCAGCGCCAACGGGATATTCAGGTTCGGGCCGCTGCCCGCGTAGGCGGTAGCCGCGGACACCGCGCCAATGAAAGCGAAGCTGGAACCCAGAAAGCTCGGGACCTTCCCCCGAGTGACCACGAAGAAGATCAGCGTACCGATGCCACTCATCATGATGGCAACGTTGGGGTCGAACCCCATGAGCAATGGCGCGAGCAAGGTCGCGCCAAACATGGCGAACACGTGCTGTATGCCCAGCACGATGGTCTGGGGCCAGGGCAACCGTTCATTGGGTGCGATGATATCGCCCAGATCGGCTTTTACAGACCAGGAAAACGGGTTGTTCATTTAACGTCCGCCCTTCGATTGTAGGATTTGTCCCGGCAGCTTGCTCAACGCTTGCGCTTGGTCGCGCGGCCGCAGCCTGGGCAGCTCAGCAGGATGTATGCCAGCAACGAAAACCCCAGCGCGGGGAAGGACTTAGGAAAATGTAGCGCAATCGTGCAGACCTTTTGGTCCACTTCGGAGCACTCGCTCAGTGCAGAAGCGAGCAGTGCTGGTGCAGGTAGGACTGAACGACGAACGCGCACCGCCAGGCCAGCAAGGGCGGCCACGAGCGGCTACGCTCAGGAAGCGATACGAAGAGAAGGATTATGGCGTGGTGTCCCCGGCAGGAATCGAACCTGCATCTGAGCCTTAGGAGGGCCCCGTTCTATCCGTTGAACTACAAGGACGTGATGCGCGCGAAGCCCATGTCAGGCGGGCGTTCGGAAGGGTTGCCGGGATGCCCGGCCAAAGCGGCTGCAAATCTATCACCGTCCCCCGGTAGATGCAAACTACGGGGGCAGCGTACAGAAAGTTTGATGGGCTCGAACAAAACGATCTAAGCGATGAAGGCACATTGCCCCAATCGTTCTGGACTTTTGCCGCACGGTTCGTGCAATCTGCACGGGCAAATGCGTCAAACAATGCACATTGCATGCATGGGCTTCGAGATAGTGCTTGCAAGCCATTGAATTAAAAGGGATTTTCAATGCCAAGCGGGTTGGCACGAGGGGTGCTACCGCTGTAGTCGGCATCTACGAATGGTCAGCCAGCTACGACTTATGGGAGACATGGATGAACGCCGCCCTCTACCTCTTCAACGCTTTGGCAATGGTTGCCGTGGTTTCGTTTCATTTTTTTGCCGACGCACCGGATGCTCAGGTGCACGTGAACGTTCAGGACTGGGTTCAGCGCCCGGCGGCCCAACGTGCCGGCATGCATGAGCGCACTCATGCGCCCGTGCTCGCGGCCACGACGCCAAGCGTTGAGGACTTGGGGCGGATGCCTTCGCCCCGTCTGGATCGATATACTTTTTGAGGCAGGTCAGAGCATGTCCAGGTCCGCATTGATTTTCCTGGCTGGCGCCTTGCTGTGCTTTCTCGCAGCCGCCGCGGTGCCCTACCCTTCCAGCCTGGCGAGCAGCCTGCTGCTCACGCTGAGCCTGGGGTGCGCGGTGCTGTTCGTACTGGCGCTGATACGGGGTAAAAGGATTCGCTTCAATCCTCAGCTGCGTTGAGCCGCTGATGATCAATCAACGCCAGCAATTGAGCTGCAGCGTCGGTAAGGGCGGCGGAGTTATCGATCGTATGCAGGCAAGGGGCTTCCCCCTGCCAATCGGCGGCCGTATGATGCAGCCGCTCATTGCGCAGTAGCCGGCGATCTATTTCCTCGGGCGTTTCCCGCCCTCGGGTCAGCAGCCGCTCACGCAGTACTTCGTTGTTTACAGTCACCAGCACTGCCAGAAGGTCCGGGTATTTGGCCAGGGCCTGCGGTAGGTATCCTCTCGATCCATTCACCAGTACCCAGCGCCCCTCGGCCAGGCTGCGATCGATGTCGGCGGGTATGCCATACATCAGGCTGTTGGCACTCCAACTCAAGGCGAAACTTCCCTGATCGAGCATGCTTTCGAAGGCCTGGCGCGTCACGCCAAGCGCCTGCTCCCCTTTTGCCTCGGCAGAGCGGGTAATGACGCGCCGCGTCACCTCCACATCGCGCGCGCGCAGTGCTTCGCGCGCCGCCTCGATCACGCTGTCCTTGCCTGCGCCAGAAGCCCCCATGAGATAAACCAGCCGCCCTCGCCGCATTTCATCCCCCCCTTGATCGGTACTGCGTACCGCGCACTCGCTAATAGTCTGATTGCCACTATGCTGACAGAGTACCTTGAGTGTTACAGGCGGGCAAAAGCCCAGGCGCGGTGGTCTTCAATTACCGGCCCGAGCAAGCCTGAGGTGCGAGGGCGCGGCCGGCATGGGTGGCTATGTGCCATTTTATCCCAACCAGCGCACATTTCAGATTTTCGGTACTGGCGAAGCGCCTTCGTACAGTTCAGAATTTGTCACAGAATTGGCGCCAAGGTTATGGCAGATGGCAGGCATAATGTGCAGCCGAACGGTACTTCTGATGGAACGTTTGGCAAAAATGACTGTCGTACCCACATCCTGCGGCCCGCTCCGAGGAACCGCTTTCCTGAACTTAACCGGTTAACTATATGCGCCCAATGAAACAGGCAGTCTATTCCAGCCGCACCGCAGACAAGTTTGTCGTCCGCCTTCCCGATGGGATGCGCGAACGCATCGCTGAGGTCGCCCGGACCCACCACCGCAGCATGAACTCCGAAATCATCGCGCGGTTGGAGCAGAGCCTCATTCAAGAGGGTGCTCTTGGAGAGGAGCTCAGCATGCGCCTCGATAGCCCAGAACTCTCGCTCCATGAACGCGAACTGCTTCAACGGTTCCGTCAGCTTACTCATCGTCAGCAAAACGCGCTTATCGCACTGATTGCCCACGATGTGGAGATGGCCGCCGACGCGGACGCGTCCTGATGTAATCCCCGGGCGCGTGCACAGGATGTGCACACATAAAAAGGCCAGCATTCGCTGGCCTTTTTGTTGCCTGGGCATTCCTACATCAGGAAAAGGGTGGCGAGGCCCAGGAAGATGAAGAAACCGCCGCTGTCGGTCATGGCGGTGATCATCACGCTCGACCCCATGGCGGGATCCCGACCCAGGCGGGCCAATGTCATGGGAATAATCACCCCCATGAAGGCCGCGAGCAACAAGTTCAAAGTCATGGCGGCCGTCATCACCAACCCCAACGACCAACTGTGGTACAGCAGCCAAGCCACCAGGCCGATCACCCCACCCCATATCAGGCCGTTCAGCACAGCGACCGACAGCTCCTTTTTGAGCAAGCGGCGAGTGTTGCCGGTGCTCACCTGGTCCAGCGCCATGGCGCGAACGATCATGGTGATCGTCTGGTTGCCGGAATTGCCACCGATCCCCGCCACGATAGGCATCAGCGCCGCGAGGGCCACCAGCCGCTCGATGGAGTCTTCGAACAGGCCGATCACCCGCGAGGCGACGAAGGCGGTGATAAGGTTGACCGCCAGCCAGGACCAGCGGTTGCGCAACGAGCGCCAGACCGACGCGAAGATGTCTTCCTCTTCGCGCAAACCGGCCATGTTCAGCACTTCGCTTTCGCTTTCCTCACGGATCAGGTCCACCATTTCGTCGATGGTGAGGCGGCCGATCAGCCGGCGGTTCTTGTCCACCACCGGCGCCGACACCAGGTCGTAGCGTTCGAACGCCTGTGCCGCCTCGTAGGCATCGGCATCGGGATGGAAGGTGACCGGGTCGCTGGCCATCACTTCCGATACACGCTTGTCAGGGTCGTTGACCAGCAGGCGCTTGATCGGTAGCACGCCCTTGAGCGCGCCTTCCTGATCGATCACGAACACCTTGTCGGTGTGGCCTGGCAATTCACGCAGGCGGCGCAAATAGCGCAGCACCACTTCGAGGGTCACGTCCTCGCGGATGGTGACCATTTCGAAGTCCATCAAGGCACCGACCTGATCGTCTTCATAGCTGAGCGCCGAACGCACCCGTTCCCGCTGCTGCGCGTCCAGGCTTTCCATCAGCTCGTGCACAACGTCACGGGGCAGCTCGGGGGCAAGGTCGGCGAGCTCGTCGGCGTCCATCTCCTTGGCGGCGGCGAGCAGCTCGTGGTCTTCCATGTCCGCGATCAAGGTTTCGCGGACGGCGTCAGACACTTCCAGCAGGATGTCGCCGTCGCGCTCGGCCTTGACCAACTGCCATACGGTGAGGCGGTCGTTGAGCGGAAGGGCTTCGAGAATGTAGGCGATGTCGGCGGAGTGCAGGTCATCGAGCTTGCGTTGCAGCTCGACCACGTTTTGGCGATGCACGAGGTTTTCGACCAGGGCCTGGTGCTGCCCTTCCTGGCGGTGCGTGAGGTCTTCGACTACCCGCTGCCGGTGCAGCAGCTCGATTACCTGGCCCAGGCGGTCCTGCAGGCTTTCTTGCAGGCTTTGGACTTCGACTTCGGTCATAGGTGTACTCCACTCCCAGTCGTGGACCACACCAGGAGATCAATCAATCAGTGCAATAGGGGCCAAAGGCGTTATTAAGGTTCTACTGGGTAAGTCCATGAAAGGAATTCCGGAGCCCCGGCGGGGCAGACGGCGGCAATGATACCCGGTCGATGAACGTTTTGGTTACTAAATTGTGGATTTACAAATGCTTGCCGGCCCACGCTGCGAAGGTATAGCAGGTTTATGTGACGAAGCATTCGGTAATAGACCTCTCGGTCAGTGGTCGGTGCAGCCGCTAGGCTTGAAGCAGCTGAATCGGCCAGGGAGGCCTCTATGCCAAACGCGAAAACGGGATGGTGGATAATGGTGCTTCTTGGTGTGAGCACCGCGGCAGGCGCCACCACGGTACAGCGGTGTGTGGGCAGCGATGGCCAGCTGACGTTCACGCACACCTCCTGCCCGGATGGCACCCCGGGCCAGCGTGAGCGTGTATGGAACCCACCGCCAGGCAGCGTAGCGCCCACGGCGCGGAAAGCGGTAAGCCAGGCGCACACAGCGCGCCCCGCGCGCACTTCGGATGCCCATGCCAGCGCAGCGAGAAACACTGCCGCCGCGCCGAAGCAGCACCTGCCTTCGAAGGAAAAGGCCGAGACGGAAACGAAAGGCAAGAAAAAGAAAAAGAAGAAGACGAAGTACACGCCTTGGCGGCCCGAGCGAGGCTGATGCCCTGCATTCGAGGCAAAAAAAAGCCCATATCCGAAGATATGGGCCTTTGAAGATGGTGCACTCAGGAGGATTCGAACCTCCGACCGCTCGGTTCGTAGCCGAGTACTCTATCCAGCTGAGCTATGAGTGCAGGTTGGCGTTGTTAACCCAGTCTCCCCTGGGGCCAGCGCTGCCGAAGCCTTGGCTTCAGTGCCTCTGATATGGTGCACTCAGGAGGATTCGAACCTCCGACCGCTCGGTT
>Ga0265797_10000966_pt1 | contig 52041 bp, 54 predicted proteins | sample P2T30metagenome_FD_192433 | JGI IMG/M metagenome (GOLD analysis project Ga0265797, IMG submission 192433) | Plant litter microbial communities from East Loma Ridge, Irvine, California - P2 T30 | ecosystem: Environmental > Terrestrial > Plant litter > Unclassified | place: USA: California...
CATACATACATACATACATACATACATACATACTGTATCGGCAGTACCAGCTCCGAGGATGGGATGGCCACCAGCCCCGTGGGAGCTCGGTCCTTCGAGCTTGGGGGAGGCGTTCGGTGGCGTGTGGTTCTTTTACTTTTACTTGTGTGCGGCTGCTTCTCCGTCCGTGGACCACCTGCTCCCCGTCCGTTCAACAGTAGTCGGACTGTTGCGACAGGGCCCAGAAGCGCGGGCTAACGTTTGTGATTTGCATGCATGCAACTCACTAGGTACAGTAGTGCTGTACTGTAGTGCCGCTAACTGGTCATGGCAATGTGCCAGGTACTTCCCCATTACTCTGCAAGACACATGGCATGGCATCCGCGTGTGCGTGGAGGCGCGATTTATCGGGCAGGTAACTAGGTAAGCAAGATCGTTGTTGCATGCCGCCGACTGTATCGTAGTCTATCGTGCGATCGATCGATCCATTCCGATCTAATCCAAGATGCAGTTTGATTTCTTGTACAGAACAGCGGTGTTATGTACGGCGGTGATGTACTTGTTGATGTACTGCCTGCCTGCCTCTGCCTGCCGCCCGCACAGTACAGTAGTCTACTGGCTCGGTGTCCGCCTGCACAGCCCATGTCCATGGCGTATTGCAGCACGAATCCCAAGCTGGCACTACTGGCCAGCACTGACCTGCATTTCTGATACGCACGTCGCAGACCCTGTGCCGGCGCCGGTGCCAGGGTTCTGGACAGATGTGAGAGGCGACTTTGACAGGTGCTCGGCTCTCCGTGGTGGTGTGGTGGTGTCGACATTGAACTGGCATCGTGTTCTGCGCTTCTTTTCTTAGGTAGCATCGCCATCTTGAGATCGCCAGAGCGCCTTCTGTCCGGTCCGGTGGCCTGCTCGCTTGGATGAATGGCTTGCATTGTTGTAGCGTGTGCGTGTCAAGCTCTCAGCCCCCATGCATCGAATCGTTGTCTACAACTCATCGTTGGTTCTTGTCGACTTGCTTCATCGCAAGTGTTTGATCCCGGCTTGGAGTGCTGCAGCAAGCTCGGATAGCGTGAGTCTTCTCCTCACACTCAAAAGTCAACATCAGGTCCAGTCCAGTCCAAAGCAGTCCGCTCCGCTCCTTCTTAACCCTCAATCTAAATCCCAATCTCAACTCCTATCTCCATCTCCATCCTCTGCCGTCCCCACCGACTTGTGCAGTCTACTCGCTGTTGTGTTCCGTTTCATCTCACATCGGCCCCGACTCTCACGTCTCTAGGTATGACACGAACCAGGATCCTGCCATCAGAGTCAACCAGCGAGTGGCAGGGCAGCCGATAACCGCTGTCCATGTAACCCTCGCCTCGTCGTCTACCTGACCTTCTCCTCCCCGCCTGCAAGTCGAAGCGGCTCAATTGCTGTGCCTCTTGACTCAGCCGGTCGATTTGCGAGACCGTCGATCTGCAGTGCCGAACCCCTCCACTCCGGTTACGAGGCTGAGCTGGACACGCCGAAGCGGCATCGTTGTATGATGCTCATTGTCCGACACTACTACTTGCATCTCAGCGCACATTGTCCTTAGAAGGATCCTCAGAAACGGCGCGGCCGCACGTCCGTGGGTCCGGACACGAACCTAGATGGTCGATCGTCGAGATTAAATAAGGCAGCATCACATTATCGAGATTATAGGTCGAATCTGGCATCTGTACCAAACCCAGGATAACTTACCCGTGCGTCTCGGCCCGTGGTAACCAGTACAATACACCTCAAACTGCCGGGCGACACCGACTAACCGCTCACACCTCTGCACGCCCGTTTGCGGCTACCGGCATTCAATCTCCCTGGGCCTTGCACGACCTTTCAATTGGGTCACGAACCTTCGACGTTCTTGACTCTTGCAGTTGTCTCGGAACTTGGTCCCAGCCTTGCCTTGGGTATACATACACCCACTTTACGATCGATCCCAATTGTCTGAATAGGCACCTTTCCCATCTTCCCGGTGCTCGCAGAGAGGAAGAGATTGACGATGTGTGATTACACTCAAGTCGAGTATGCGTGCGGGCATCTGCGCTTCACCGTGAGAGCATGGTGTAAGTCCACATCGAGTTGCCAATGCACGATGTTGCTGATGCTGACCCGTTACTGTTTGCAGGCATCAAGTACCAGGAGACCCACAAGCGGTGCCCTCCCAATGTGGTTGCTATTGAGTATCGACTAAGCGAGAAGTGTGGTAAGGCCTCCTCCCCTCGAGTTGCCGGCTCTTCTTGTTGGACGAGATATGAGCTAACGAATATCAGGCGACTGCCGAGACTCAACATCACCAAATTACATGGCCAAAAAGAGGTCCAGTTCGGCGTGCATGCCACCCACAGTCGACGAGTCACAAAAGAGGAAAGACCGCGCTTCGTCATCGTCCAGCTAAGCGTCCGTCCAAGCAAGTAACGCTCTCGAGAATTACGACACGATTGATCAACGACGATTCAACGACCGAAACCGACTGAGCCAACACAGATCCATCGAGCTTTCTCCGAATAGAGAAAGCGTAACACCGAACGTCCAACATATCAGGTCATATCCGTCATCGATCCCATCGTCTGCGCTGGTCGCAGACATCAAATCAGACGAGCCTTGAAAGAAGTCAAAGCCTTCGTTGTATCATCTATCTCATCCAATTCAACCAATGTCGCCTTCCAAGGCATTTCCTCGTCGTCAAATAAAGAACACCCTTATCAGCCAAACAAAGGGCCCTCTGACCGAGGTGAAAATCGACACCACCTACTCCCGCAAACAACAATCGACAACGGGTAGCGACATAAGTCTATCCGAGGCCACGGGACGGTTGTTTCCAGATGACTGGGAGCCGGGAGCGCAAAGCGAGGATCTCCGAAGCGGTGGCGTAGCGCATGCGATTCTTTGCTTCCAGATTCGCAGAATCCTCCATGTCGGCTACCTGCATGTGACGATACTACCGATTTCGAGTCCAGAGAGAGACAGAGGTCGCACAAATGCCTATCGTCGTCGTAAGCTTGTGGCTACGATCGATGGCTCGTTGTGATGGTGAGTAAGCTGTCGATGGGCCTAGGAGCCTCAAGAGGATAGCGGGTGTTTGACCGGAGCATTTCAGGCGTGCACCAGCACAGTACGAGGACCGATACGTGTTGGCGGTACAAGATCTGGACACATTGAGGACATTCATTGGACGAAATCATCTGTGGCAACCGATACTATACCTATCAATGTCGCTGATTGACACATCGATAGTAGAGCTGATTGCGTGCTGCTGGCAGCGCCAACCATCTTCTCAAAACAGCATGGAAAGTCAACTCAGAGAAACTTCAACAAACTTATCAGTTCATACCGTATAACCATTCGAAATCTTCACAGCCGCCATCCAATCAACAGCCATGAAAAGATTTCCCAACACCCACTTTCGTCCAAATCGAACCCGATCTGCTCGATCGCTCGAAAGATAGCAGCAATCAATCTTCCGCTGCCGATCTGGTCATAGACGCACCTAACCATGTTTCTACCGGGGGTCTCGAGGCTCGGCACGGGTAGCAACAGACGGACAGACAACGTCAGCAGCAGACTGGTCGTCGTATCACCGAAGCGTTAAAGAAATCGAAGCCAGAGTGTACCTCACGAATACGAAACACCATGTTGCACGGAGGCCAGGGCTTGTCGTTTGATCGCTTGAAGGCGTCGAGGAAGCAGAGCAGTTTCGAGAACCCAGAACTCGGCTTGGGAGCTGGGGGTTGGTCGTCTTCACAACGGCATGACACCGATGGAATCACAGTGACACCGTCGCCAATCTATCTGAAGCGTCCCTGTACTCGCGCAACGTTGTATGGATTAACAGTCGGACCTGGTTGAGTCGGTTGAGTTGTTGGCCGCCGCGTCGTGTGACTTGCGACGTCGATTGAGCAGATTGGCTCTATGGGTGTTGTCCAACCCAGGCGAGCATCTTCTGAATCCCGCCGAAGTTGCAAGCGGCAACTCTGATATCACCTTTGGAAATAGCTACCTTACAGAGGTCTGCATTGATGTATATGCCAATCGATCGGGTTGGGAATGGGGATCAGTAACAACCACAACCCCAACCCTAACTACGTTATGATGGCTCTCTAACAGTCCGCATCTACCCTTCAACTTGAGAGTCTGAGTGATACCGTCCGAAGAGTGATACAACTGCCGTGAAAGACTGATATCAACGGCATCGATCCTAGTTGACTGGCTAAGCGACTAGCAGACCGGCAAGAGATAGCACGTGATCTTCTGGGACAGATTGGAGCTATGTATATTCAACTAGCCACCGTCTTCGCGTAATGGCAGAACTACGATAGGACGGGCCTCTCATCTTTTGGGTACCCAAATGAGACCACCTAGATGAGACCATCCAAATGAGTAAGCGTTGCTCGAAAGGTGAGCGAAGCGTATTCTATAATGAAATCCAGAGCAGTGGTGAGTGGTGGATAGAACAACAGTGACATAATGCATTCCTCCCCAGACTTTGTATGTGCTGCGCCGGCACCACGATGATGATAGGTTATTTCAGTGAACAAGGCTGAAAACAAAAAAGAGAACAAGTCGCAGCATGAAAGATTTTCCTCGCCAGCGCGATAGTGAGAACATACTTAGGTAAAGCGATAAATACAATGCGGTACCCAAAAAGAACGTAATGTAGAAGTAAAGGAAAAAACAAATAAAGATGTGGTAGCTTCTGTTTCTGCAAGTACCTTTTCGCGCGTGGGTATTAAAGCCCTTTTTCACAGGCAAAATCGTCTTTTCCGCGCAAACCATCTCCTTCATCACTCCTCCCTGCTAATCCCATTCGGAAATTCCCCCCACATAAATAAAAATGTGTTGTGGTTCTAGAAATGCACGGCAAGAAAAATAGTGAATGGGGTTGACCGATCTCGGGGGATGGTGTTGGCGAGCTTTGCAGCTTACGCGACCTCCTCCTCAGCCCAGCCAGGCAAAGCGCCTTCACCGCCAAGCGCATAGGAGCTGGCGCCGAAACCGCCTAGGCCAGATCCAAGACCGGCGAAGCCTGCCTGTTGCTGCTGGGCTTGCTGCAAGTTGAAAGCAGGGAGGCTGACGGCACGGTTGTGCGAACCACGCTGTGCTTGCGACGCAGGGCTGTTGGAGCTGCCGTAAGCGGAGTTCATTGGTATGCCGTTGGCGATGTTGATGCTCTGGTGGGCACCGTGGCCGTATTGCGGCTGGTTGGAGATGTCGAGTCCGCTGGTGCGGGTTGATGTGACTTCGTTGGGAGAGCTGTAGAAGGCTTGCGCCGCGGAAGTGGTTGGGATGCCCTGGTGCTGCTGCTGTTGCTGATGCGATGTGAAGTAAGGTTGGTCCTCGAAGGCAGAAGGGCTCATGTCAGGTTGCTGCTGGGGCATCTGAGCCTGAGCCTGGGCAGCGGCGAGGTAGAGGGTAAGCGGGTTGGCATTGCCTGAGTTCAAGATCGACGAAGGAGTGGGTCCCGTTACGACATTGTACTGGCCATTTTGACTGGTGCCAGAGCCTGGCGAAATCGAGTTCTGGGCACGGTTGGGCTGAAGAGCGCTCATAGGCGAAGGAGACTGAACGCCATTCTCATGGCTCTGCTGCTGCTGTTGCTGCTGGTTGTTCATCTGGCGGGGCGGGTTGCCACATCTGTCCTTGCCGAAGTTGACCTTGAAGCGCTTGTACTCGTCCTTGCCACGAACAGCTTCAATCGCCTTGATGGCGTTCGCGATGTTGGTGAAGTTTACGAATGCACAGCTCTTCTCGCGCAGAGTGTTAATCAGCTCGATTTCACCATACTCCTGGAAGTCTTGCCTGAGGCGCTCCTCAGTCCAGGTTTCGTCCAAGTTACCAACGTACACGTTGCGCGATGCACCGCCAGAGACCGCGAGTGCGATTGCAGGCGGAAGAGCACCGGAGTGCTTACCCCAGCCGATCTTGAGACGGCGGTTGTGGATCATTAAGCCCTGGAGGTTGCTCAGGGCGTAGAAGGACGCAGCCGAGGTCGGGTCGATGAAAGTGACGAAGCAAATGTGCTTGTCAGGAATGTAACGAATGTGGTGAAGCAGGCCGCCTCTGACGACATTACAAATCTCTTCAATGGTGGTCTCAGGGTGGATGTTTCCCAAGTAGACGGTACGGTTTCCAACATTGTTGGCACCACCAGCAGTCTGCGCAACTGCAGCGGCGGCGACTGATTGCTGAGCAAGAGCACTAGTAATCAGATCACGGTCCGCGCCATTGAGAACATGAGCATAGCCTGGAGCAATGCCAAGGTACTGTGCTGCGTTTTGCTGTTGAGTCTTGGACACGTAGGCGCAGCGGTCCTTGCCGTAGTACACCCTACGAGGCGCCTGCCACTTAGATTCTTGGGGAAGCTGAGTGACAGCCTTGATGGCGTTGCCGATAGACAAGAAGTGAACGAAGCCAATGGCCTTCTCGCGAACGATCTTGACGGTATCAATGGCACCGAACTTGCTCAAATCCTCACGCAGCTCATCCTCCGACGTCTCTTCCGGTAAGTTGCCAAGGTAGACATTGCGCGAAGCACCGTTCTGTTGCACGGCGAGAGCGACAGAGGTCGGCACCGACGAGGGCTTGCCCCAACCGATTTTTATGTCTTGACCCTTAATCGACAGCTTTTTCAAGATGGCATCCGAGTGGAAGTGGGTCGCAGAGCTGCCGTCCAGGAAAGAGATGAACGCGCAGTTCTTGTCGGGAAGAAGCCTCACAGACTCGATTTGTCCGCTTCGGACGTGGCCAAGGATCTCTTCCGCCGAAGTCTCTGGTGGGATGTTACCAAGGTAGACGGTTCTGCTCGTTCCGGAGATAAGCCCGGGAGAGACACCCATGGACTGGTAGCTGCCGAGAGAGCTGTTCGCGAGGGCATTGAAGCCAGTGGTCGGCGACTGCATGCCTCCAAAGTAGGGGATTGCGTTCATAGCCGTCGGGGAAGCAAGGCCTTGGTACGCGTTCGGGGAGAAGCTGCCCTGCTGCTGTTGCTGGAACGCGTTGTTCATCTGAGCCTGCTGGTTTTGGCGCGAGTTCTGCTGGGGGAAGTTGGAAAAGTTTTGGAACTGCGACGATTGATATGTCGATGGGGATCCGGGCTGGAACGGGCTACCCACCAGCAGCCCCGAGGGGAGAAGAGGAGTGTAGTTCATGTCGTAGCCAGTCTGGGGGGTCTGCATGTCGGCACCGTTGTATGCTGAGGGGATCTGGCGAGTGTTGATCGAGGGAACGTTGGAGCGCTGAGGATGACGGTCCGCGTAGCCTCCAATCGACGGCTGGTTGTTGTGGAAAGAACCATGCGAGAAGCCAGTGTCGCTGGACTGCTTCACGGCGTAGGACTGAGTGTGACGGTGGCCCATGTTGGCTCCCGACACCGAATCGCTGGTCTGCATGCCAAGTATGTGCGGCGGGAGAGTGTCCCGCGGGTTTGCTGGAAGTACGGCCGTGATGAAGCTCAAGGGAGTCCGGCTTGATGGAGCCGAACAAACTACTGCAGGGAGGACGAAGGTATTAAGGACGGGCTGTGCAGATAATGCCCAAGTGAGGCTGGTCTCGGCTGACTAGACCGTTCGTCAGGTTGCGAGGCAAATGAAACAACGCTCAGGTTGTCCGTTGATGCAACACACCAAAGAAGCTCCGGGCGAATCGATAAGATGTGACGGCGGCTGGCAGAGCTGCTTTGGAAAATATACAGTTCCCCCTCTTTCAAGGCTTGTATGTATCCAGTCCGACTCTTCACGCGTGGATGGTTGCGCCGGTGGCTCGACCACTATAGTAGGCTTCGGTAATTAGGAAAGCTCCACCTATCGTAGGGAAAGCGATGGGGAGAAGAAGAAGAGTTGTCGACGAATGGCAAGCAATAGACGGACCCCAAGCTCAATGGGTGTGGTGAAGAAGAAGAGTAAGGCTTGAAAGGAGCGACGACACCGCGGCCAGAACAGAGTGCAACGCTTGAAGAAAGCAGCAGCAGCAATATCAGCAGAAGCAGAGACAGAGAGGGAGCGATGGACCGGGCTCATGTTATGGATACATGGTCCCGGCGGCGTGGGAGATGAGGTTCCGTACGGAGACTAAAAAAGGGGGCTTTCGAGAACCCTGGGAACACCCAATCCTTCCCATTTGGGCTTGGTCTGGGCTCGCATGATTTGTCGACGGGCGAACGTGAAGACAAGCCATGTCTTGTGTTATCAAATGGGGAACGTGGTGGGCCGTTGTTGACTGCGCATGTCGGGGGCTGTGGGCGTTTCTGCAGAAGGCAGCAGCGTGTGAAGACAGGCGAGACGAGACGAGACGCGGTTGTTGTCTTTGGCTCAGCGCTCGGCGTCCCCCCCATGCACACATGACAAGCGGCTGACGGGAGTGTGTTCCTGACTAAGGCTCTTTGCGGACAGCAGAGGCGCCCTCTATCTGTCGGCTGCCGGAGACGAGTGCCGGTAAAGGCAAGACTTGATCATTGGCTCCCTTCAAGCGGTCTGCTTGCGCAACCATGTTTCACTAAAGGGGTGCTGAACTGTGAACGGAAAACTGCACTTCGTATGTGACTAGAGTGGTGGAGGTCCAGTCGGTATCGCCTTGAGCCTGTAGGTACTGTATGGAGACTCTCTCCCACATGGCCATGGCCCCAGAATAGTCGACGTAGCACCGAGCACGACAGCTGCCAGGGTGATTTCGCCTGTGCCTGCTACTACCCGGGAGATTCGTGGGAACGCAGTGACCACGTAGTACCTAAGCGTTCGAAGCACAAAGGGTTGAAAGGGCGGGGATCGATCGTGGGTCAGACAATTGACTTGCTGTAAATTCCGCAGGGCAGGATCATGCGAGAACTTACATGTGCTGACCACTAAAGTAATCTTGAAAGTAGAGTTGTGCATCGCAGCATGTGACTTGGGAACCGTACCACTGATCTAGAGACTCCACTCAGATCTTGTATGATCATGACGCTGGAGATTTTTCGGCCCAGTGCTGACTCCCACCAGCCGGTGGCCATGAGTGTTGTGTTGTGTTGTGTTGTGTGGTGTTGTGTTGTGCGACCAAGGGACCGAGCTCTCGTCGTCGGCTACTTGAACCCCGCATAGCAGATGTTAACATCAATAGGGAACAAGACGGCAATAATAATTACAGGCCGGTTCAAGAGAGATCGAGGTGTCCAAATATATCTTGAGATACCCAAGAAGTATTCAAGAATAAGATAAACCCTTTTCGGAAGAAGCAGCTAGCCATCTCCATCTGTCGTAATCGAAATCATCGAACAAGAACAAGCAAGAGAGGATGGAATACGACAAAACAACCTCCGCAACCCCGGGCACGTCAGAGGCTGGCAACTACACCCACGAGAGTCAACCAAGTGTCAATGGGCGCTTGCGTGTGAAGGGGCCTGCGGTAGATGTATCTCTACTCGCCCGACCCATCACATTCGCCTTTTCGGGCCGTACAGCCAAAAACCGCTTCCTCAAGGCTCCGATGACTGAGCGCTTATGTCACTGGAATAAGGAAGGCGAGCCAATCAATGCTAGAGGCTTTCCGTCAGAGGAATACACACGCTTGTATCAGCGATGGGGTGAAGGCGAGATCGGGATCATAGTCGCCGGTAACGTGATGATCCGATACGACGCCCTGGAAGCATACGGCAATCCGATATTGTGCGACGATCACGACAACAGAGTCGCAGCATTCAGAAAGGTTGCAAATCTCGCGAAGAAGAACGGAAGTCTTTTCGTCGCTCAGCTGTCTCATCCTGGACGGCAAGGCGGTGCAGCCCTGAACCCGAACCCTGTGAGCGCGAGTGATGTGCAGCTTCAAATCTCTTGGGCTGGCAACTCATTTAACAAACCTAGACCGTTGACGATACCCGAGATCAAGGAAATAGTGAAGCAGTGGGGGGCCACGGCCCTATTGTGTTATCAAGCTGGCTTTGACGGAGTCCAGGTACACTGCGCCCACGGATATTTACTCGCACAATTTCTGTCTCTGACGACGAACAAGCGAACGGACGAGTATGGAGGCGAATTTGAAAACAGAAGCCGGCTGATCTTCGAGATCGTCGAGGAAATCCGAGCGAGGGTTCCTGATCCGAAATTTATCGTCTGTGTGAAGCTCAATAGCGTCGAGTTCCAGCCTGGCGGACAGACTCCCGAGGAATGCAGAAATCTCTGCGTCAAGCTGGAGCAAGCGAATATTGATTTCATCGACCTGTCAGGTGAGTGACGCGACCGAAAGCTGGCGCCAGCGATGATTTTTGCTGACTTGCTTCTTCATCAGGCGGTACATTCGAGGGACGTGCCTTTGAGCACAAGAAAGAAAGTACAAAAGCCAGAGAGAGCTACTTCATTGAGTTCGCCGAGGTATTGAAACCGTTGTTGAAGAAGACGAAATTGTACGTGACCGGCGGTTTCCGAACTGCGTCTGGCATGGTACGGGCACTGCAGGACGATGCCTGTCATGGTGTTGGAATCGGCAGACCGCTTGGTGCGGAGCCGCTGTTGTGCAAACACATCCTCGAAGGTCGGGTAAGAGGCGCCATTGAGAATTTTATCCCTTTGCCACTTAACACACAAGCAACTGGCACACAGCTGCACCAGGCTGGAAAAGGGGATAGCCTGATCAGTGACTGGTCCGACGAAGGCGAGGTAAAGCGCTGGGTTGAGGAAAACGAAAAAGAGACAAAGCGAAGAGAAGCTATGCTTCCAAAGATCGACAGCTCCGGTTATCCTACGCTGCAAGCGCAGATCGGTGTTGATCATTTTCATTAGTGCTAGGAGATCATGATTGGTCAGTAGGAGCGGTAATCGACAGAATTTTGAAGGGAACAGCCTTCGCGTAGAAGAGAGCTTTCTGTTTGTGGATAGGCTTTGCCTCGAACGGAATTTCTTCGACAACGAATCGGTTTCGTACTGTGTGTGTCAGCGGTTGAACGTGTACGGAAGGCACGCTTGCACTCACAGCAGGCCTGTCTGAAGCTCTCAAAGGTGTCTGCATTTCGTATCGCACCAGCGATTATGACTTTGATGTTTGGTCGGAGATCGAGGAGCATGCGAATAGTTGCGACCAATGCGTTTGAAGCAACTTTGTCATATGTCTGCAACGAAGGCGTCAGTTGGATGTTGTAAGATTGGTGCATCTTGTTTACTAACGATATCTGCGCCGATGACTGTGTCGTAGGGGTGCTCTTCGAAATCGTCTTGCACCCATGAGCCTCGCACGCCCTGGCCCCAGCGAAGCACACTTGTCAACACCTTGCGCTCGTCATCTAGGCCGTTCAAGAATAAGTTCTCTTTAAGCGCCTCGATCACACCTTCGTCGCCATCTGTAGTCGTGACATGAGCCGCCGCGAGGTTCTTGGCGCAAAGAATCGCGAGAAATCCGGTACCTGCTCCGAGCTCGAAAATACTCTTTCCCTTGATCAGTTCCTGACCGGGGCCTGACAGCAGATATGCTCCCAGATGGAGGGCCGCCTCCCACGTCCTGAAGCCCGTAGTGAGTGATCCGGAGATCAATTGGCGGCGCTCCAAGAGGGTCATGGTCGGGTCAGGTCCTTCCTCTTCTTCACGGGAGGCGTTCTCGGGGAGGGTGGTGAAGGTAACATATGACTTTTGTTGAACTGCAGTGGTCTCTGAAGGCAACTCTGAGCTCATGAGCGAAGACAGACATGACATGAGATCATCTGAAATCTCCTGAGATGGGGAGAGAAAGAATTAACTGGAGAGTTCTCGCATAAGATACGAATGTAGGAAGAAGGACCAAAGAGATGACGATGAGATCAACCTACATCTTCCTCTGGATTCTCGATGGACTGCTCGACTTTCCTCATTAGAGGCTTCAAGACACGCAGCCGGTAGCGGTCTGATGGCAGATAGAGATTGGCATCTGTATCGAAGCATTGTTTGTACAGCCATTGTTGAACTCCAGCATCTCTCAACAGCGACTTTGGTGGCCAAGCAAGAAAGTCGGGCTCAAAAAGCTGGAAATATTGGCGCCGGAATAGCACGAGCTGGGGATCCATGGTAGACCTGATCGAAGACCGTGTTGCTTGTGTCGATGACAATATTAATACCATATGATCAATATAGATAGATGTATATCTATCAAGTGAGGTATGTAGGTAATAGTTTGTTAGAGGCAACATTGAAGCGCATCTGCCAAGACGGTCCGCCCCACACCCGTGCGGCGAGAGAAGGAAATTCGCACAGCGCCTGGCCGACGACGTTTGAAGCAGCAGCAGGCGAGCGCTCTCGACACAAAATACCACCCGACGACCTCGATCCACGCCAATCAACCAGCACCATGTCGGACTCTCAGGTGACTCTGCGCACGCGCAAGTTCATTCGCAACCCCCTCCTGGGCCGCAAGCAGATGGTCGTGTGCGTACAATCCCTCCACCGCGCCGCCGAGAATGCATCGCCCTCCGCCGCCGCCGCCCACCGATGAAACCAACGCACCGAGCGCACGATTTCGCCAAAGAGATGGAACAATGTGGGCTAATGATATATCGTACAGTGACGTCCTGCACCCCAACCGCCCGAACGTCTCCAAGGATGAGCTCCGCCAGAAGCTCTCCGAGCTGTACAAGTCCGACAAGGACCAGGTCTCCGTCTTCGGTTTCCGCACCCAGTACGGTGGTGGCAAGAGCACCGGCTTCGCCCTCGTCTACGACAGCGCCGAGGCCATGAAGAAGTTCGAGCCCCACTACAGACTCGTCCGTTACGGCCAGGCCACCAAGATCGAGAAGCCCAGCAGACAGCAGCGTACGTCTACAATTGGAGAAGAGCATTGGGCCAATATTCGTAGTCGAGGATGGTATACTGACAAATTGGAACAGGCAAGCAGCGCAAGAACAGGGCCAAGGAGTTCCGTGGTGTTGCGAAGAAGACCGGCGGTGCCGACAAGAAGAAGAAATAGACGACTCGATTCCCTCGCGTTACTACTTCTTGACGAGGTTGTGCGCTGCATTTCTTTATGGTTCCAACGCTTGCATGATAGGTGGCAAGTCTGAAATCACGACGGCGTTCGTCATGTGTTGGGTGTAGCTACCTTAAGCGAATCGAAAGCAGCTTTCAACCAATCCAGACTTGTCCAGTGCATAGCATCATCCCCGCAGCATCACCTCATTTGAACGTACTGACATGTAGTGGTCTACTTTTGGACATATCTGAACGGGAGCAGGCCTGGAGTACGAACGACACACATCTACCGTTACGACTGGACACGGACTTAGCAATGACCGACTCACGACTTGGCTCAACGTGGACTTCTCAACTCGCCCACGTTGTCACGATCTTCTCGTAATGGGAAGATTATGTCTGGGCTTTTGCTCTGCAAGGCGCATCTATCCGTTCAACTAGCCAAAACGTCAGGTTCTGTCCCTGAACTGCAACATGAGAAGACGTTCCTTCCGTTGGCATATGGTCTCTAGCACCGTCAGGTACCTCGGTCTGCTGCTATTGCAACGCGTGCGATGGCGAGGGTCGCGAGGTACACAGGAGATTGCTACAATACTACGGGCATCTGAAGTGCAGGAGTGCGCCACGCTCTATGTGTAGATTTGCTCACTAACATGGACCGGACTCCATGGTCCTTCCTTGTTCCTTTGACCAGCACAGCTAATTGTGTTGGGCGTGATTGGGCGAACTTGTCGGCGTTTTGCATCTGTTGATTTCTCCAAGCGGTTGTAGGTCAAGACATACTCTGTGCGCTCCAACATGTCGACATCGAAGTTTGCTGTGCCACTTGAATAGGCATGTGCGGTCTTTTGCCCATGGCACCACTGAAGGGCATTTCTTGGACTTTTAGGCCGTCCATCCTTGCCTGTGGCTGGTTCATTGATTGGTTTGCGTGTCTCGACACGGCACAAGGTCTGCTCGACACACATTAGTTGAGGGCGCAAACCTATGTTAAGTGATCAATCAGTATAAGCACCATACAAGGTATCTAGTCACCTCCGCATGCATTCCAATTTCCAAGACAAGTCAGCTGGGCTCCTCGACGGACAATCCCTGCACGTCCGTCCGGCCTCAGCTGCACTCTCATCGACAGACAGTTGGTATCGCGCAACTGCAAGTTCACGGCATTCCGATGCACTACTGGGATTCTTTCATGGACATTGTCATTTGTACTGTACAACAGCGATGGACAGCTTTTTGGCATGCTTACTGGTCGGCTGGTTGCGTAAATTTGAGCCAGGAATCTCAGCTAAGAGGGCAATATCGACGCTTCAGCTGCTGCAAGCCACGAATCCTACGACGTCTATTTTCGAACACAGACTGCATCCAGGTACATCAAAGCGAGTTCTCCATGGCGTGAACAACGCACTGCACAGATATGCTATTTCCTTGGCTAACCAACTTGGATCGTCGGGCTGGTGGCCGGGTGAGTAGTTAAACATCATGACTTTTCTCTCGACTCCGTCAACGTTCTTTCGTCTACTCTTGTTACGATATCATGGCTGGACGTTTCTTTCTAGTCGCCTTCGCGCTTGCGGCGGCGGGCACTCCAGGTGTCACTGCGGATGTTTTACCACGCCAGACAACCTTCAGCAACAGTACGACAGCTAGCACGGCTTCCAGCTCAGCTTCTGGTATCCCTACCCCAGCACCGTGTTGTTGGATTCTTGCTGGCACCCGCGCGGTCGGTCTGAACAAGTGGTACACTTCCACTGCTGAGAACGTAGTCGGTGAGTTGATTGTTCTCTCTCTATGTTCTCGTCTCTTCTCTGGTGTTGTGATGTGATCTCCAGTCCATATCTGCCCATAATTTCGGTCTCTCCAAACGGCGTACCCACCTGGCCGGCCAAATACTAACACGGCCTCCAGCAACCGTCATAACGACCTACATTCGAGAGAACAACGGGAGCGCAATCCCAGCAAATTCCACCACAATATACGCAAACACAACCGGATATCCTACGGCAGGATTGTACAGCGCGATCATGGAAAACTATCCTTGGGTCACCGTCCCCGGGGTGCCCTCCACACTTCTGCCAGACAGCTTCGACTTCAGAGATTATGCTGCCACCGCGGTCGACAACGCAACGGCCATGACTTGGCCTGGCACTGATCTCGTCATACATCAACCAACACCGTACGACGAGTGGTTCAACATCGCCATCTTCACCACAACTCCCGACCTGTTCTATCATCGGCCTTCAACGGGCTTAACGTCATGGCCGGCGAGCATGTGTGGTTCCTACCTGCCCAGAACGCAGTACGGAACAATCACGCAGACTATAACAACCGATGGCAATGTCTCCACAATAATCTCAAACACGCCCACCGGTACCACATCACGACTGGTCCCGAGCGGCGAAAGCGATGTCTTCTTTTACACTGCAGCCCTGTTCGGCAAGGCAGACCCGCTCAACGTCACATACGTCGTGCCCAAAACCACGCAACTCGACTCGCAAACGGCGTACTTCAATTTCCCTACAGGCCTCGTTGGCTGGCTCGGCAAGCAAGAGAATGTGGTCGCCCAATATCCTTACGTTACAGACTGCTGGGCAGAGGATGGAGGCGAAGGGCAACCAACGGTCCACGTCCCTGTCAATGCTCTGACAGTCACCTCGTCGCACATCATAGACGTGCAGAAAGCGCCGTCGCCGACGCCGGCTACCTCTCCATCACTTGTGAAACCTACACAATCAGCGCATACGGAGATCGAAGAGACCTCTCTTGACCAACCTCCTCCGCCGTTGCCAACGACAACCCCATCGGCTGTGAAACCAACGGAATCGGCGCATACGGAGATCGAAGGGACGACTCTCGACCAACCACCCCAGCCATCGCCGCCCTCAGACACGACAACCATCGTAGAGCCACCAGCTATGACAATCACGGCATCCGCTCCTCGCACTGAAAACCAAGAATCTTCTCTCGACATTCCTCCTCCACGATCACCACCGTCGGAAACAACGAGCACACATGACACAAGTCTTAACGTTCCTGGAATGACCGCCCACACAGAGATCGATCACACGTCTGTTGACGGACCCCAGACCACGAATAGCCGCATGCCAAAAGCTCACACAGAAGATAGCGAGCCTGTTCTAGACGTGCCTGCGCAACCTCGACCTTCCACAAATCTACCCGGCTCTGCTTTACCGGCTCGGACTTCAGATGCGGCGGGAGGGCAGACGAGCTCGGAATCAAGGCCTGGTGGTGGCATCATTGTTGCTGGCTCTGATTATGACGGTTCTGATCAGGAGCCCTCAGGCGATAGTCCTGATGGTAACAACGGCGAGCAAGGGAACGACGACCTCGGTGGTCTGATCTCTGCCATCCAATCCGTCGCGAACCAACAAAGCGGAGGAGCATTATCAGGCTCCCAAGAGAACACCCAACAGGATGACGGCCCAGCGCGCCCCGCCCCATCGATCACAGGCTTCGTCGTCGGCTCCCGAACTCTTACTCCAGGCGGAGCAGCTTTCACGCAAGGAGGCAGCACCTTCACCGCCCTCCCCTCAGGCTCAGGCCTACAAGTCGTTGCCCAAAGCGAAACATTGCGACTCGACGGTGTCGTGCCGCCGGGTATGTTCGCTGTCCCAGGCGTGGTGCAGAGGCCAGACTCAGAGGACGGGTACCTCGTAGGCAACGACGCCGTTTCTGCCGGCCGGTCGGCAATCACAATCGGAAGTGAAACGTTCTCTGCTCTCCCCGATGGTTCGGGCGTGCAAGTCGTTAACGAAGATGGTCAGACTAGGACTGAGAGCGTGGTTGCCGTGGCATCAATCGACTCGTCACCCTTGCGATCCGGTGAGGACGACGGGCAGTATGTTTTCGGTAGCAACACGCTATCTGCAGGTGGGCAAGCTCTCAAGATTGATGGAACGACCTTCTCCGCTCTACCCTCAGCCTCTGGTATTGTTGTTGTGAGCGAAGGGCAGACTTCTACCATGAGTCTCGGGGATACAGTGGGTTTCCTTACCGTAACGGGCGCGAGCGTTACTGCTTTCGCGACGCCAGTGCTTCTTCCTGGTGACAACGACTACGGTGACGACAGTGGCAACCAGCTCGTCACTCTCCGTGGCAGTACTTACACTGCGCTAGCTACCTCGGGATCTCTTCTCATCATCGATGGCCATACTGTCGAGCCTGGCGAGACGATTGTTATCAACGGCGAGACGGTGGTGCTTAGCGGCACGAGACTAGTTGTGGCTGGCGCAACAATCACCTCTGCACAAGGGCTGGGCGACGCAATAATGAGCGGCATTGGCGGAGGTTCTTCGTCTTCTTCGCTGCCGATAGGTGATGACGATGAAAGTGCGTCCGGCTCATCCGAACCGGATGCTGCCGAAGAGACTGGCATTTCTGGTGACAGAGAAAGCGCAGCAGTTCCAGGAGTGCAAGTTGCGTTTGGCTGTCTTGTGGCATCGGCTGTGTTTGTTTTAGCTCTGATGTGAGATAATGAGCACAAGGCTCTTGCATGGATTGTGTTTGTCGTACACCGACAAACAAACAATTTACCTACCCTAGATACCCACCGAATTGACTACTGCTTTCCAAGGCATTCTGTGTAGTGGTGATTCGGGTCCAACGAACGAGGCGTTCGTGCAATCGGCCCTACGATATAACGCATTCACTGGAACGCTCCTCGATTGTCCAACAAGCACCAGCACCATGGAGGCATGGGAATTTGGTCTTTTCGCTTCTCTCAATTGCGTCTTCGCTCTTGTTCTCTTCTGGACTTTATGGGAGGTTTTTGGTCGGAGACCACCAGAGGATGTTTACCTGGGCGCTCAGAGGACAGGATGACGATGATGATGTCTACTTTTCATCGAGAAGACTCGACCGCGATCCGATGCAAGATGTCGAGGGAGACTTCGGCAGCTCAGTCTGACCGAAGAAAAAGAGGTGCAAGGACTGAACGGTGTTTTAATGAACTCGATTCTGGACAGGGCAAAGAGATTGCTCCACTACGACAATCTACGGCGATCACACCAGCAGGAAGTCAAACACAAATTACACCTGAAATGCCGCTAGAAATGGAGTCCAGCCATAGTTCAAGGCATCATGCGGATCTCAGTGAACAGCCCGGCATTCCTCACGCGGTTGAAGTACGGCTCACCCAAAGTGGCCGGCGTCAAGAGACCACCACCCATCTTGTGCGCTGGGGTCTGATCGCGTGCGATGGTAATGGCAGCTTCGGCGAGCAACATGCCAGTTAGAGCATACATGCCACCATCATACCGCATGCGTCCCATGACACGCTTCGGGTCGCTTGGGTCGGTGACATCGGCATGAGCGATAGCACGCCATTCGACGTATTCTTTGCTGGCTTTCCTGCGTGTTTGTCAGTTAATGATGTGGAGAAATGGTACAGCCAATGATACTCACTCTTTGCTTGGCCCGTCTCCGGGCTGAGTGACGAGACGCTGAAGAAGCCAGCGGACAGGAGGTAGTATGAGCGCGAGGAAACCGAACATAAGCCCGAAGTGGAGCGCCAGGCCATGCAGAACACCTTTTGCGCGCATGTAGGCGCTGAGATGGAAGTTGGAACCGTACATATTACCGCCTTCATACAGACTCCAGGAGCGGTAGACGATCGGAGTATCCGTAGGGCCTTGAATGCTGTCAGCGAGCACTCCACCGAGATCCTTCTCGGTGCGTAATCCCGTCAAGCGTTCAACGATGGATTTGCTGGAGGTCTGCTGAGGAGGCGCTACTGTAGAGAGGTTCCATGGGGAGAATGCTTTGGCCATGTCAGAAAGGCCATAGCTGTCGAGAAGAGTGAGGACCGTGGAGAGTGTGCCGCCACTCGCCGAAGCATTCAACTCGTGGATGCTAAAGACGACCTCTCCAGTGCCCACGCCGAGCGTCCTGCGGATGTGCGATACGAGCGCCCAACACATGAGGTCGGACGGGGCCGACTCGATTCCATTCTGGGGGATCATAATAGCCTCGTTCGACTTCGCCGTGTCGTGATACTTGGTGACCATGTCGCGAACCCATGGAAGTTCGCCAGTTACGTCGAGATAATGTGTGCCAGTGACCGCGCAGGCTTCTACTACGGCGGTGCCATACTTGTGGTAAGGACCGACGGTCGAGATGAGGACCTTTGTCGTTTTGGCCAAACGCAGAAGATCGGCCTTTTCGAGCTGGGAGATTTCGATGCCGGGCTGGACACGATCGGGGTTCTGGGATCGCAGCTCTTCGGCGATGGTCTTGAGCTTCACTTCAGAACGGCCTGCGATCGCCCACTTGAAGTCTGTCGGCAGACTTGCGGTGATATGTTCTGCAGTGAGCTTGCCGGTGTAGCCTGTGGCTCCGAAGACTACAGCTTCATACTGACGCTCCGATTGAACCATCTTGGTGGAGACGTATGTATGTTTGGATGGGTTGTGAGAGTGACGATAAGTCGGGAGTGGAGTGGAGAGGGAGAGAGTACTTGAAGGGGAGTGTGTAGAAGTGAGGCTTGTCACAGAATGATGATGATGACAGTATACTTATGCACGGTAGTTTGTGCTACTTCACACGCCGTCGCTTCCAACGAGGACAAGACGGCGTTGTATCTGCTCTAAGGCATGACGTCCGATGCCTTCCAGCGGGTGGAAGCGACGACTCGGCTCGAACGCTGCGCTGCGCTGCGCTGCGCTGGCCGAACCCTGGGATTAGTGCCAAGGCGCTACAACACTTGCCGCTTGAATTTGCGCACCGCTCCATATCGACGACTCTCGACTCTCCATCTGTGACAACACCCAGCGACTTTCGGTCATTGCAAACAGGTCAGCCTCAACACAATGACGAAGAGAACCAAAAGTACGTTCTACCTCCACCAACTACACACGCCAATTTTGCGACAACCTACCACATCCGCGCGACCCGCCAGCCCATTACCGCGCGCATATTTGGACGAAATGCTAACAACATCTTACAGAGGTCGGAATCACCGGTAAATACGGTACCCGGTACGGACGCACCCTCATACATGCTCGACATTCTCTCTGGACCTTGGACATGAACTAACGTCAACCCTTCAGTTATGGTGCCTCGCTCCGTAAGCAGGTGAAGAAGATCGAAATCTCTCAGCACGCCCGCTACACCTGCACCTTCTGCGGCAAGAACTCCGTCAAGCGTCACTCCACCGGTATCTGGGACTGCAAGTCTTGCAAGAAGACTGTTGCCGGAGGTGCCTACACCCTCTCGTACGTCGAACCGCTAGCGCCTCGAGCGCGGACAGCCCCACGCACAACGCAGCCGCATACTAACACGTCCACAGCACCCCTGCCGCCGCTGCCACCAGGTCGACCGTCCGTCGTCTGCGCGAGATTGCTGAGGTATAGATGGGTTATGGGATCATGGAAGAATCATGATGGAGTTCAATGAGCGCTTTTACGTCTGCAGCGCAGGGAGATAACTGTTGCGGACAACGAAAAATTCCTTCAATCTTCCAAAGACCTTCCATGACTTCTGTTCTCTGGGTGTGGTCTAGTCGAGGTGGAAAGTACTCGAATTCGAAAAGGTCCACAGGAAGCACTCCGGTGTTATCCACCAGCATCTCCCACCGCTGGCGATCACACCTTGCTTGCGATTGCACAAGCGACCACCGTATGTGCGGCTGGCCGAGTCGTCACACCGAAGTAGATTACGAAAAACTACCAGAAAACTTGCAAGATACATCGAGCCCACACCTCAATCCGAAGCCGAGATACCATGAGCACCACCATGATGGTACCGATAGTGTGGCCGAGAGACTTGAGTGTAGCCGCAAGATATATGCAAGGGCGAGGCTGCACAGGAAATTAGGTGGTAGGCAGAGGCAAACGTACAGTAGGTAAGACAGTGCCTGATAGATGTCGAAGCGCATGACCGCCTTAGTCGCAAGAGAAGCCTATCAGCTGGACGGCAGACGCCACGGCGGACACCACCAGACGCGCGATGACTCGCATTTGGTGGTGGATTATAGCGGCACTTTTCAACACTGAAACCTGATCTGATGTACCCATTTGATTGGATCTCGCAGTAGTCAATCAAGTATGTTATGGTGGTTGTAATTGTTGTTGATGACCTTCCAGCCGCCGAGCTTTGCTTTCACGTGAGTGGCCTTCTCCAGACTACGGGAAGGGAGGGTCCCGCAAGTGCGTTTAAAGGGCAAAGCCAGGCTCTCTTGCCTTCTTGCATCTCACGACCAACACCTTTCCACCCATTATTGTGCTGTACACTACAGTATACCCTCTCCCGCCGAGCGTCCCTTGCCTTTCCCTAGAGGTCGCCTCGGCATGGCGGAACAATGCATAGTCTGTTTGGGCGATTTGCGAGACCAACTCGCCACCCTCGAAACCATTGCTGCTGCGGCCGAGCCCGATCTGCCAGCTGAAGCGCGCGCGCATGCTCACGCTCACGCTCACGCTCATGCTGCTGCTGCTGGTGACGACGACGGCGACAAGCAGCTGCTCGCCAAGAGCCTGTTGCGCAACACTACCCTCACCACCAAAAGGTACCGCCACCACCTCCCAATAATACCGCCTAGCTAGGTATCCAGTGCTTTGTCGCACGTGATGCGATTTATTTTCCAAACGCGCTGGAGGCCTGCAGTGGCTCCCACTCCTGCGACGCTGCGACTTCCACTCTTGGACGGCTTGAAGACATTCGCCGGATAAGTTGGAAGGTGAGGTTTTCCCTCTATCCTGCACGGGTGGCATGTCACCGAGTCACTGGAGGCCGCCAGTCCGCGCAGTCTCGATTTGACCACCATGCTGACAATCATCTCGCATCTAGTATCGACGACGACGACGAAATTGTAGCCCATCTTCTGCCCTGCGGACACGACCTGCACAACGCATGCCTCAAGCCTTGGGTCGAGCGCGCGAACAGCTGTCCCATATGTCGCGCCAAATTCAACTCCGTCGAGCTCCGCCAGGCAATCGGTGGCACCGTCATTGACAGCTATGCCGTCCAGGACAAGGTGCAAGAGGCTGAGATTGACCCATCCATGATCATGGAGGACGAGCTCTTCTCCATGGAAGTCTGGGAGCCATGCCTTGTTTGCCAGAGCCCTGACAATGCGCACAGCCAGATGTTCTGCGACGGCTGCGACAAGGCCGTGCACATCTTTTGCGCGGGCTACGACGAAGCACCAGAAGTGTGGTACTGCGAGACATGCTTGATGGACACCGAGGGCGACATTTCGCGTCCAGGCCTGCCGGCAGCAGTTCGCAGGCGACCCCGACGACAACATAATGCGACAGCCGGCAGGCGTCTCGGTGGACAAGAGGACACTTCGTGGGCGCGCGTATGGCAGAGTGTCTCGCGACGTCTCGACATCGACCTCGACTTTCCCTTCGACGATGAGCCTGCTAGAGATACGAGGACCCCACAGCAGCGGAGAGAGTTTCAACAGTGGCAACGACGCTTCGAGGTGGCAGATCGACAGGGCGTCACGAACCGTCTTCGCGACATCGCATCACAGTCACGCCCGTCTCAAACAGCGCCTGCACCCGAATCACAGGAAGAACTGCGCGCTTGGAATGCCTTTGATAAAGCAAGAGAGCTACATGAGCCCAACAACCGCAAGAGGAAGGCTACTGCTTCACCGGCTTCACCACAGGAACCGGAACCGGAACCCAGGAAACTAAAGAGACCCCGTCTTCGCAGACCCGCAGCCAACGCAGGCTCGCCACCAGCAGAGTCATCTCATACAGCTGCTCAGCGTGGCATGGCAGAGGGGACTACTTTCCTATCCTCCCTGCTCCGCGAAGTCGAGAACAACGCATCATCTGCAGGATCACCAGGACCCTCAAGTCCACAATACTCGCCACGAAACTCATCTCCTGCCCGCTCGCCGGGTTCCTCAGGGTATGGTTCGCCTCACGCATACTCGGTAACGCCACCAATGTCTCCGACCGGCCATCCCAATTCGCCGCATACGCCACTCTTCTCGCCATTCTCCCCAGCCGTCGCGTCCCAAGATCAAGAAAGTACTGCACGACCTCGCCCTCGTCCACGCGGACGGCGACGCGATCATCACGACAGCGGATACGACGAGAATTACCACAGTGGTGGCGATGCTTTGTCGCCCAGTCGAAACATTTCCTACTCGGCGAAGGAAGAGATCCAACGCATGGTCAAACTCGCCTTGAAACCACGCTATGTTGACAAGACGATAAACAAAGACCAGTATACAGACATCAACAGAGACATTTCCCGCAAGATGTACGACCTGGTCGGCGACGCATCCGCTTTGGCAGACTCAGGCGCTAGGGAGAGGTGGCAGGAAATCGCAGCAGATGAAGTGCAGAAGGCTATCACTAGTCTGGCTGCTCAGGCTGCAAAGTCGGTCTGATCTGTACGTGAAGAGCACAAGGGAGATGCCACTGGCTCCAGGGTCTCACAGCACCGGCGTTCTGGAAGGAGCAATTTGAGAGCTCTGTTATATAGATACCCCCGATACATGAATTTTATGGATGAACGTACAAATTTTCGTTGTAAGCTTTACAGAACAGCATCGCCAGATAAGGTACCAATACTGTGTTGCGATTTCGGCAATATTCCAATGTCAGATCGTAAATTCAACGCCTGCTTCTACTTCTGTCAGATAGATTGCATTGATAACATCTTGGCATGTTACTCTTGATTGCCATCCTTTCATGTCACTGGCCGGATCTCCGAGCTTTCCTCGGCCGAGCCTGATATCATTTACGCCCTGTCCGATGGCGAGCCGATGCCGGCGACATACTTTCGTCGGAAACATGTAACATATATATCCTCATCAACAGCAGGTAACACACTTTTGGTATATCGGTCTGTTGAAGTAGCCACATTCAACCAATCTCAAGCACCCTCGATAGCATCGACAGCAGACATCATCAGATCATCGTCGCTATTGAACATTATCAGACACACAGATTTACCACATATATTGATACCAAGAACACACTCAACCATGGCACCTACAAATCATTCTGGCCAGCAAGAACATCAAAATCAACAACACCACGTCGTCATCTTAGGGTAAGTAGGCAACAGAAGCTGGCACACCTGAGCGTCCTAGCCACATCAACATCATCTGTACTCGAATCCAACCATGCATCCACTCGTTCGATCAACTAACCAACCAACCAACCTTCAGCGCCGGAGTGACAGGTTTAACAAGCGCCCTCTTCCTCGCACAAGCAGGCTTCAAAGTCACCATCGTCGCCGCCCACTTCCCAGGCGATAGCAGTATCGAGTACACCTCGCCGTGGTGAGTTTGAGGGTCTCATCTTCTATCGTTATCCCATCTATCAACTCGCAACAAATCTGTTGACAACATTCGTTCCCCTTCTCTTGCAGGGCTGGAGCTCACTGGTTGCCTCACGCGAGTGCACACGAACCCGAGATCTGCGACTGGGATGTGCAAACTTATGAGTATTGGCTGGAGCTGATGGGGAAGGAAGAGGAGAATCGGGAGAGGAAGGGAGATGTAGGATTTACACGCTCGGGGCTGAAGGTAAGTGAATGCTTGAGCAAGCAGAAGGAAGACCAAAACGATCAAAGACCCACCAACCTGACCTACCCTCCTCCAAGCAAATCGACTCCTACGAACTCTGGGACAACTCCCCCGACTACGATATCTGGTACGCACCACACGTTGAATCCTTCCGCCAAATCTCCCCTTCCCACCCACCCGCCTCCAGAATCAATGCCAGATGTCCCCCCGAAGCACCCCAAATCTTCCACGGAGCATACTACAAAGCCATGAGCATCAACGTGCCCCAATACCTGTTGTATCTGCAAGAGAAGGCGAAGGGTTGTGGTGTGGAGTTCGTCAAAGCGCGGCTAGATACGTCGAAGGGGTTTGTGCATGCGCTGAAGGAGGCTGAGGAATTGGTGTGGTCATCATCTCACTCTCAAGGCTCCTCCAACTCGCTGTCAACCCCAGCTGCCTGTTTCATCAACGCCACGGGCATCGGCGCCCTCGCCCTCTGCAACGACACGAACGTGTTTCCCATCCGCGGTCAAACAGTCCTGGTCAAAGGCGAAGCCCGCAGCACCATCACACGTGTAGGGTCAAACTACAGAGCTTACTGCATCCCACGACCAGGCTCGGGCACCACGATCTTAGGGGGGACAAAAGAAGAAGGGGTGTGGAATTCCGAGCCCGATGAGAACGCCACCGAAGAGATTTTGAGGCGCAATGCGTGGCAGGTGCCGGAGTTATTGACTGGGAGCGATGGGGGGTTTGAAGTTTTGAGTGTGCAGTGTGGGTTGAGGCCGGGGAGGAAGGGCGGGCCGAGGGTTGAGAATGAGGTACTTCTCGATGGGCAAGGGAGGAGCATGAGGGTTGTGCATGCTTATGGGCATGCTGGGGCTGGGTACCAGAACTCGGTGGGTAGTGCGAGGAAGGTTGTGATGTTGGTTGAGAAGGGTGTTGAGGCTGTGGCAAAAGAAATGCAGAGTGTCCAGGCGAAGTTGTGATTCGTATCATACCCTGGAGGAGGGGAGGCTCTGTATGAATCAAAAGTTGGGGTATATGGGTGCAGGTATCGGAAGACGATACCTACCTAGACTTCTTGTGAAATCAGTAACGCGACCTTCCCTTCACATCGCATCCTCGTCCGTAGCTTTCTCACCGGCCTCCACACTCTGCTCCTGCTTGTTGGTGAGTTGACGCAGCAGATCGCCGACTACCTTTGCATTCTCATCCGTCTGCTGCTGCACCTGACTCTCTCCGACGGTATTTAGAGGGCCGAACAGCCACATCTCCTGCAAGTGGCGGACGAGCACTTGTAAGTCTTCGGCGGCTTTGATCTGTGTTGGTGCTGTTCAGCTTGACAGTCCTGGCAATGGATAAGACAACGACAATGCGAAGAGAGGAGGGATAGACAACATCCAGGATCTCGACTTCAAGACAAGTGATAGCAAAAGGGGATAAGGGTATAGGCATGGAAGAACGAAATCCGACTAGACTGACCAATTGCGTCGTCTCGACCTCCATCTGGAACTGTGTGCTAGCCGATGTGTTGCGGTCGGTTCTGTCGACCTGTGAATCTCACCTCTTCGTTAGCCCGCCGCACTGCTTAGTGGTTGCCCTGGAGAAGAGTGGTGATTGTCAGGGGGGGAGGCGCACCGAGGCTAGGGCCATAAGCACTTCGAAGCGCTTGAGGATGTGTTTCCTGTGCTCATTGATTCTCTCTGTTCGATATGGTGTTAGTATTGACTTGTTTGAGATTGCAAGTTTCCGAACGTTTCTCATGCGCATTCCACTTACTCTCGAGGCCGGGGGTGTTGCGCAGATCCTCGGCGTCTTTTGCGTTCATGGTTGTGTAGGTTAGGTAGTCGTTTATGGGTCACTCATACTGTCGTGTTATGGGATCTGCGTCGCTTGTCCGGAGAGACGGCAAGTTCGTGGTGGGTTGATGATGGGGTCTGCTGTTGTTGTTGTTGTTGTTCCCTTCACTGGATCTGCTTGAGAACCCTAACCCTACTTACTCCTACCACTCGACGCGATTCTACCATGATTCACTCTATATGTACATTCTCTGGAAGCTCACATCGAATGCTGACTTTCCGTTGGTTATCGGAAGACCGAGCAGATGATGTCGGTCGGAATAACAGACTAGCTCGTGCAATAAAGCAGGATACTGTACTTGTGATGATTACATCGAGCCGAGGTTCGTGATGCTGACTTTAAGCCGTGGCTCGATCGACATCATTCCAAACATTCAACGAGTTATTCATCAAGACTTCCATCGTACATCATTTTTGTTATCAATAGAGGAGTAACAGCACACCATCAAGCATGGCACAGCAAACCCCCACCCTCTTCGAAGTCCCCATCGGCGACTCTGGCAAGGTGACCGTCAATGAGCCAGCCCCGAAGGTCTATTTGGTCACCTTCGAAAGTCCTCCTGACAATCGCCTGAAGACAGTCAGTTGCCAATATAATCCATGAGAAAGTAGAGGTGAGACGGAGCCTAACAAGACCAGCCCTTCGTCAAAGCCCTGCACTTAACCCTCGACATCCTCCAAACCAAGTATCCCCCAGGAGTAGTCGTCACCACAAGCGCGGTCACCAAGTTCTATTCCAATGGCCTGGACCTCGACCACGCCACATCCACACCGGGCTTCTTCACAGAGACTCTCTACGGACTATGGCATCGCTTGCTGACTTACCCCATGCCCACGGTTGCTCTCCTCAACGGGCATACTTTCGCCGGCGGCTTGATGGTTGCTATGATGCATGACTATAGGATCATGAACCCACACAGGGGCTATCTGTGTTTGAACGAACTCGAGTTGGGAATGGGCTTGAGGCCGCCAATGTGTAGTATTTTCAGGGAGAAGGTTGGGGCTGCGACTTTCCGGAGGATGATTCTGGAGGCGGTGAGGTTTAAGGTGAGTTTTCATGGTTGGAGAGCCGAGATTCGGTTGCTTCTTGTTGTTACTCCTGGTCTTTTGGAGACATGCTCTTTATCGCCTCCGTCATATCACGCACGTCAAATGACTGATGACAAAATAGGCTCTCGACGCGCTGGAAGAAGGTCTGGTCGACTCCCTGGGAGGCCTGGACGAGGCGCTTACATTCATCGACGAACTCAAGCTCGTGGCGAAGGCTCAGCCGGGCATCTCGGGCAAGATTGCTTACAGTGATCTGAAGAGGGAGATGTACAGGCAGACGGTTGAGCTATTGGAGAATGGAAGCGAGGAAGCGGCTCGCGAGGCTGTGCTTGCTGAGAAGCAGGCGAAAGAGGACGCTCTGAGGGAGAAGAATGTCCAGGCGGCGACCTGGGTGAAGGCGAAGCTTTAAGGGTGGGTTTGTGGTTGGATTGATCGATTCTCTTACCTGGGCTTACCTCCTAGCAAGACCTGTCTTGTATGTAGCCACTAATGTATGATATGGAGTCACCACTTGGTGATTGTCTACATGGCCGACACCAAAAACACCCTCAGACGATCAACACATCCCAATAACCACAGGGGGAAGGCAACGCGACACCGAATCGACAGCTCGGCACGACACCTTCCGCAACGCAAAAGTTGTACGTTATGTATACCTACACAAGCAACCAGCGACCTCGGAGTTGGTGGCAAGACTCCGAGAGAGGCCCTAAATCACACAATTACTTACATGTATCCGCTTCTGTCAATTTTGTATTTCTAAATCGGTTCGCCAAGTGGCGGACGTAAACGCTCATCCGCGTAGGACGGAAGCAGAAAATTTGATCATCTCTTTGCCCCTCCACTCCCTCCCCCTCCGCTATAGACGGTAGCAGTAAATTAGTCTTGCTTAGATCGGCCATGATTCGGCGAGGGGGAGAGAGAATGATGGAGTAATGGGTCTTTTGCCGAACGACAGGCTTGCCGTTTGCTAGACTCGTTACTTGACAGCGGTATACCGCGCGTGACCGTTGCAGAGCCGCGAGGCCAGGCCAGACTTTCGAGGTATGTATACGAATGGATGCCGCCTTCTCGGGGCGTTTCAGCTGCGATGGAGTTTCATCAGGGAATGCCCTGCCTCACCTTTTCTTCAAGACGTGATCTCCGGGAGCCGGCTACTTGTCATCAAACGAGTGCGGCGACGTGGCCTGTGTTTCGCGGCGGCGGATTTGCTGCGGGTGCCTGCTTTCTCTTCCATTTCCCTTTTTCTAGATTGCTTCCAGAATGTCGGGCATGGCTGGTTCTCTGGGCTATCGTCGCAGGTTGGACGCGGCTTTTCCTTCCTGACGATCTAAGGGATTTGGGAATCGTAGGACTGTGCTGTGCGCTATGTTCACGAGGACAGTGCCAAAAGGGTCCTCCATCAAAAGGAGCTGAAGGTCAGTCCATCGTGGTTTGCATGATTACTCGTTGTGACATCAGCATGCCGTTCTGCGCACCTGGTCTCTTCACCACTTGCAGCTCGTCAACGGCCGCCACTGCTGGTGAATACGGAGACCGCTGGCGGAGGACATCGCAAACACGCTACCACCAGGCAAGAAGCCGCAAAAAAGAGGTGGCGGGGAGTCCATTTCGACATCCATAACGGTGGACTACTACTGGACTCCCCCTTCAAAGGGCCCGCGGGCTCAAGCCTCACCATCGTCTCTGCGCAATCGCACTCCACGTGTAGGGAAAAGAGGGAAAGGACTCAAGGACCGGCCGTTCTCTGCGCCGCAATTTGTCGCCGCGCGCCGTGCGTTTCACAACGTCATGGTGAAGCCGGCCCTGGGATGGAATAATCGTGATGCCACCGCCGGCGTCGAGAGCTCGGGGCGTGGAAGGTGAGCGGGCGGGTGGGTGTCCTTCTAGCGAGCTTCTGTAGACGACGTGCCTTGTGGTCGCTACCGGTAAGGGGAGACATGTGACATGGATCAGTAGAGGACTCCTGTAGGAGACACCGGTAGACGCGCCCTCGGATACTCGTGAGGATGATTTAAGATGTGGTCATGCCCCCTGGCAGCATAGCCGCACAATGCATCCGCATCCTATTCCTGTGAGTTTGTTCTGCTAGCTCCCTGCGAGTGATCGGAGTTGCCGTCCGCTTTCCACTTCAGGCTGCATGCAGACGGGCCAGAGGCAGGTTTTGTTTAGTTTAGTGATCCTCCCAGATCGCATATATGGACGGGACGTCCTTTCCCTGGACCTGCAGTTGGCTGTCTCCACGCCGCCACGCGTATATGTGAGAGAGTGATACCCTTTGGTGCCTCCACCTCTCAGAAAAGCAGCCGTTGGCCAACAGGCGCCGGCGGGCCTGGTGAAACATGGGCTAGGGTGACAACAATTTCCCGCTTGACTCGACTTCAAGGCCATCCAGTAGGCAGGCCAATGGCGACGATGCCGCGAGTTGGATCCACCGCGTGGTCCTTGCGCCAGTTGCAGGGCTGCAGGCATGGCTTGGACGATTAAATCGGCCATGGTGGCATGGCGGTGAACGAAGTGCTGCTGCTGTCAACCCAGGCGGGACTCCCGATGACAGAACAAGACAGGCTTGTGCGTGCGCACGCAGCAGCGCAGCCTTCCACTCGTCGCGGTCGCCGCAGTCTTTGGGGGAGCGGAGGGCAATCTCGCCGTTGACGTTATGTGGCGCCCGAGTATAGGTATAGATAGATAGTCAAGCAGCGCACGTCGACCTGTGGGAGATCTCTTTCTAAGTTTGTCCAGTGCATTTTGCGCTCCCTGCTGCATCGATTCCTACTGCTTGTCACAATATCTTAACACACGCTCTTTTAATCCGGTCGATACTACTGATCTTTTCCCGCGTACCTCGATTCTTCCGACTACACACTACTGCTAAACCTCTTCTTCTCACGACAACCGTGTCACACTTCTGAGCCTCACCTCTGAGACTTTGATCCAAAACCACACGTCCCACTATCATCAATCAAGACGACAGCAGATTACCGCTGGCCGGGCCTGCCTCCGCGAACTAATAGCGGCGAAGCTGAAGCAAAGCATCACCTCGTTCTCGACATCGCCAATAATCGACATCGATCACCGTGTTGAGAGTCTGGAATAGGTATTCCTTGGTATCCAGAGCTGTGACAACAACCTTTCCAGTACATTAATTTTCGATAACCACCCGGCACATCCGACGGTCTAATCGGCTCATCACGCATTTGACACCACACCCAGGGTACGACCTTGAAAGCCGCCTGAACGAACGAGACCGCTCGAAACACCATCGTCGTCACCACCTGCGGCAAAAGAGAGAGAGAGAGAGAGTCATTGATTCTTTCTTACATTCCGACCTCGGTCTTCCAGAGTTGCAGTTCTTCCAGGCATCACTTTTGCAATCTTGCCCGCTGGTAGCTCTGAAGAACAAATCTGCAGCAGCGAATCGTATCTTCGGGACGAATCAGCAGTGTAGGTTAGCAATCGAGGCCATCCCCGTCTCACGATCTCCCAAGGAGAGTTTCGCGTCCCAAGATAGCAGGGCGAGGCAGGGACGAAACAACGCTTTGGACGCTACCGCCGTTTCCGCCTAGCTCCCGCAGCACGGAGCTTCCCGATAGGGAGCAAATCCAAAACCCAGTCGGCAGCTTCTTGGCAGACAGACGCAAGCCGTCCCTAAAACTGCACGGTGCACCCTGCCTGCAACGCGCAGCCATTTTTTGTTTCCTACAGCAGAACGCGTTTTGTCCAGCATACCGAAGCATCAGACCCCGTTGCCCATCGCACACCACCACCACCATCCAGACCAAAGCGTCGATTACCAGGTACGTTGACTGCGCGCGCGCGAGATAGGCCACTGGCCGCTGTTCCGCGCCACCCCATCCCGTCCCATCCCATCACCTCCTTTTTCAGTCAGAGAGAGAGAGAAAGAGAGCGCTGCGTCGAGTCGAGTCCGACTGCGCGCGATCCTCCGCCGCCGCCGCCGACGCCGCGTGCACACGCCCTCTCTGCATCACCCTCTCCCTCCCTCTCTCTCTCTCCCACTACTCGCTCGCACCTGCCAATCCATCCCATCTCTACCTTATCCCCGACTCCATCCCCGTCCTTCCGCCGTCACACCGCTCTCTCCCAACCGTCAACTCCACCTACCCACCCACCCACTCTGAGTCTCTCATTCATTTCTGCCTCACCACCCACCACATACGCTCCTTCCACCACACCACCACGACGTCGCCGCCGCTGACTCTCCTTCCGCCGCTGCAGTCCTTTTGTCGCATCAACCCTTTCTATACCACAGAAAGCTGTGACCCTTCCACCGACGCACGACCCTACCGTCGAACAGACCATCAGAGCCTACCGCTCCCCGCGACCGGGCCCACGCGTACGCCGTACTCGCCTTTGCTCACTCTGCTCTGCTTGCTCGCCTCCGTGAGGTCACGCAGCAATAGCATCCGCATCGCGTCTGGTTAACCGCCTACGCGTCCACTCGCCGTTGCGGAAACTTCTGCCCAGTCAGTAAACCTCCGTGTGCCGCGCAGTTTCACACGTTCAAGAGGGCGAAGGAGATTCAAAGGCCGTTACATGTCGCTGCCGTCTGTCGGCCGCCTCCTGCTCTCGCAGTCTGACAAGAGGAGGGACTCGCCGCTCGAAGAGATGGACCTCAACACCTTGCTCAATACTAACAGGCATGCTATAGCCGCAGGCCACCCCAATATGCAATACGAAGTCCCCATGCCGCTCAGCATGACCCACGACATGTCAGGCGCCCAGCACTACCCCCAGCAAAACCTCTACGTCCCCAACGGTGCCTCGCGGATAAAAACCGAGACTGGCTCCGAACGGGGCGCCTCTCCTCACACATCGGAACAGTCGTCGCGCTACTCGTCCCAGGCGCCGCCGGGCGCCATGGCCTACCAGCAGATCGCCAGCCAGCTGACAAACAGCATGCGTTATCCCTCGCCCACTCAGATCCCCGGCGGCAACATGCCGCTCATCCAGCACAGCTACCACCCCAACGCTCCGTCAGATCAGGCATATTCCCAAACTCAGATGGGCGCGGTGCAAGCACCCGTACAACAGGATTCTGTGTCAATCGATGGTGGCTCCCGTGCAAGCAATCCCCTTCCTAAGGCTTTTGCTTGTTCGACGTGCTCCAAGGGTTTCGCTAGACGCAGTGATCTGGCAAGACACGGTAAGTCAAGACTGCGAACGAGGGAGATAGGATGGAACTGACAGGAATTCAGAACGCATTCACAGCGGTATCCGCCCACACGTCTGCGATCACCCTGGCTGTGGCAAGCAGTTCATTCAGCGCAGCGCTCTGACAGTGCACTCTCGCGTACACACTGGCGAGAAGCCTCACATGTGTGAACGTTGCGGAAAGGTATGTCGCGTGTTTTGTCCACCTCGCAAACTCTGCTAACCACTTTGCAGCCTTTCAGTGACAGCAGCTCCCTCGCCCGTCACCGTAGGATTCACTCCGGCAAGCGACCCTACAAGTGCCCCTACGCAGACTGCCAAAAGACCTTCACCAGACGTACGACGCTTACCAGACATCAAAACCACCACACTGGAACCATCGAAGAGTCAGAGGCCGCCACCGCTGCGATACTGGCTTCTCGTGTGTCCATGGCCACCCAAAGATCGCGAGGCTCAGACGAGGAGGAAGGTTACTCTGAGAACGGCAAATCACCCATGCCGCAGCACCCGAGCCGCCCATCGTCGGTGTCTCCAGGCTCCGCCATGAATGGTGTACCACAGCTACAGAGAGGAAACTCCGACTACTACATGCAAGCCATGAACAACGGTCTGGCGGCTGTGCCAGCCCACCTTCGCCCCGAGATGGCACCCTCACCCAGATCTGGCTCTCCCGCGCAATACCAGATGCCCGTCAACGGTTCTGCTCAGCGCCCTCCCCTCACCTCCAACCCCTCTTCTGGATACAACCCGCCCCAAATTCTCGAGCCATCGGCCGCACCTCACGGCCAGCAGCAGCACGGTAGTGCCACGAACAGCCCTCACATGGGCCACGCAATGGGATGGCAGTCACCTCACGGAGGCCTTTCTGCGAACGGCCAGCAGCAGCAGTACCATTACGCTGATGCCAACAGCAACTACGGCGTGAACCCTGCCGCTCAGATGTACTATGAACAGCAGCGTCCTCATAGCACTGGTCCGATGGACTACCAAAACCAGATGCGCGGCCAGGAGATGTGGGCTCAGCATCAGTCCTAGGATGGCGATGTTGAGAACGCGTCGAATGACGGAGGCGAAGCTGTACCTGCAGACGAACCCGACGTTTGAGTTTCGCGGGACCTTCAAGTTCAAGCAAGCAACGGACTACACAAAGTCATCTTTCCTTCTTCAAGGCGGTGGAGTTCTAAAGGGCAAAGAAATCACCGGATATACCCCCAAAGCCTCCCATTCAGACCGGACTGAACTGGCTGGCTGCGCGTTCGTGGCGTTGTACTTGCATCGGATCGGCTGTTTTGACACTTTTTGATTGCATGCGACTGTGGCGTTTTTTCTCGAACTCCACCATAAAAACCGACACTTTTCCTTTGTTCTGATGGCTCAACATCAATACAGGCACCCGGGATTGGGGCCTTTTTAATACCGCATCACCACACCACACCATTGCATCGCACTGTCTACTAATACTATCCTCGCTCATTCTCAACACAAGCCCACCAAAGGCCGACCGGAAACCTCGCAGACTCCACCAAAAAAACAATAAAAGCAACGCGAGACTGTAGTCAAGGCAGCATCTCGCGTCATCATCGCCAACATCGCCAAACTCGCTCTCTTTTCCCTCTAGCATCAACGAGTGTATGAACGAAGGGGTGGATGTGTATTATATTTCAAAAAAGGACTGGGGGGAGTTGGGAGGTACTTTGGAGGGGAACAAGACCTCAGTGCTACGGGCACTTCACGGGCTGTGTTGGGGTGTAATAATTTTGCGACATCTCACGGATGGAAAGAAAGGGAGAGAGGCAGGTAGAACGTGTGCATTTACTACAGCTCGAGGCTTGTTACTTTAATACTCTTCTCTCGATCAAAACCTCGTCTATGTGTGCTTTGCTTCTGATAAGTGGTCTGTATGTGATAGTCGTTTGTTAAACAGATGCCTGTACGTTGTGTGACGGTGGCGCAAGATGATGTACTACAGCCGTCCGTTTCTCACTGATGCATCTCACCGCTACGATTCTTCTCAACAGTTACCAGTAGGAGAAGTGACGAGCAACGCCTATTAGCACGTCTGTTTTAAGCATATATGTCTTGAAGCATGGACATCAACAATCCAGGGAAAACGACCACAGCACGGATCTCCTCCAACATCCCCTCGGTCCCCAAATTCGCAAACGCGTAAAAGGTACAAAGGTACATTCGAGTTACACAGACAGGTTTAGGCATCGTTCGGCCGCTCCGTACCTTCCCGCCTCCCCGCAAATGACGCGAGCCAAACAACTGGAATCAATCTACTGAATGCCCATCCAAAAGTACCGCACCACTTGCTTACCTACTCCTACTCGACCCCAACAACACCCAGCACTTTAAGGATCACTTTTACTTTTTACGCCACGCCGGGCGCATCGTAGATTCGCCACGCGCATCCAAGCTTACCTTTACCACAACCTTGGATCCGTGCAATCCACGAGCCGCCTTCACGCTGACCACCCAGTCTGCTCTGTTTCCCAAGGCAACAGACGATCCGCGCATCGCCGCATACGGTACTCGTACTCGCTGCTGTTTCCACGGGACAGCCCTATCGCCATCGCGCAGCTGCGTAAGCTGGTCAGCAACATTACCTCTGTGTCCTCCGTGAACCGGCGGTCCTCATCATTGCAACCTTTAAAACAAATCGGAAACAACACACTGGAACGAAATCCCTGATACTCATCACACCAGAGTCCATCAATTGTCTGCATTTGCAACGCGCAAATGGCGCAGGGAACTAGAGCAGCATCTTCAGTTGCTGATTCGAGGACCCGCCTTGAGACCGTGAGCCCCGCGAGGGGCGAGAAGAGAGAGCGAGATACTGGTGCAGCTCTGCCAAGGACCGGTTCTAAGAGATCCAGGATGGCGGAAGCTGGCGCTGCGAGGGATGCTGATGAGGAGGAGGACCATCCCAATGAACCGCATGTGGAGGACAGTCAGGACGGGCAAGGGCATGCATATTCGTCAAAGGTCAACATCACGGACGAAGTGTGTCCCATTACAGACAAGAATGAGAAACCCTTCAGACTCATGGATCTGCCGCCAGAAATCCGGATTGAGATTTATAGAGCCTGCTTGACGAGACCTTTCGATATCTTGCTGTCCAGAGAGCCGAAGCTGGCCGAGGTAGAGAAAGAGCGTTCTCAGGTCACAGAGGATCGAGACAGCTTCGATGAGTTGATTGACCTGCCAGAGGATGAAGATCACTCGATGATTGTGACCACACAAGATCGGGATGACAGTCCAGTCCACACGATCGGGTTTAGGCCCAGGATGCGCTCTCTGCGATCTCTGACTCGCAATAGGAACGCCAATAACAACAACGCCAACAACAACAACAACATGACCAATACCTTGAACGCCCAGGATCCCGTCACACCCCAGCCCAACGCGACTACGGGCAGCCGAAGCCGGTCCGTCGCCCCTCCTCGCGGCCGTCGCACTACTACCACTACCACCACAATCACATCCACCGTGTTGCCTCCACGGGCACCACGCCCGCAAGACGTCGACCCGCTGCTCGTCAAGCTTCTCTGCGCCAGCAAGCTCGTCTACAAGGAGGCACGCGCTATCCTCTACGGCGAAAACAACTTCATGCTAGACCTGGACACAGCACAAATCACTCTCGCAGCCCTGCACCAACGCTCCCGCGGCCAGATTAAGTATCTCCGCGTGACCATCCCCACGCACAACGAGATCCTCGAGCGCTTCGCCGAAGTCGTCCGCCTGTCGCTGCGCTACTGCTGGCGCCTGAAGCGCTTTGTCGTCCACATGCCCTTTGTGCTCCCGGGCGCAGAAGGCAGCAGTACCAGCGGCAACACAACAGTCTACGCAAATGCCTTTGACATCCTCAGATGGCTCCCGCGGCAGTGCGAGGTGTCCCTCGAGGGTAATGTCTGCGAGGAGATACGCAGGGTGGTGGAAAAAAATTCCAACCTCGCGAAGAGCTTGGACGAGGTGAGTTACAACCTTTACGCCAAGAACGGATTCGACACGATGGATACGTGAATTTGGCACACATGCCCTTGATGCTCTGATTGCTTACGAATTCTTGGTCGAGCAGCTCGCCTACGCCCGCCGCCAACTCATTAGCAACGACGCGCAGCGCCTTCCGATTACGAGGTAGGAACATGGTTCGGATGTTGTAGGTGTGCCGCCTCAGCGGTTGTTGGTGTCTTGAGATGCGAATCTGTCGGCAATTGAATATGCGGCACTTGACTTTTGACAAACACTTTTGGATACCCACGCGTTCAATATCACATCAAAAAATGAAACAAAAAACGGACCAATTCAGACTGGACTGCACGGTCAACTACTCAAAAAGGGACACTCACTGGGTGGCACTGGAGAAGGAGTTCTGTATGACTGAAAATCGGCTGGAGAGGCAGGCAGAATCATGCCGCAACTGGCGGCATCAAAAGGGAACAGACCACACCGAACATTGGAGGATGTGTTCTTGATGACGCTATGGGAACGTCTGCCTGCACAGTGTTGTTTTGCTCGCTTTGGCGGCGAATCTTCAAGGGCAGGCGTGAGTGGCAGTGCCATGGCAGGTAGTCCATGACAGTTTTTGGGAGGTGACAGTACGACCATGGATAGATAGATGATTGAATGCATTGGATAGGAACATTATCAGTCTGCCGCATTGATGTGCCGTGTACCTGCATAAATGTGATTTGGACAAGGCTTAGCTAAGCCTTCGCTCGTCGCCCTCCCAAATTAATGGCAAATTGATTGTTGTTTGTCAGGCTTTCACGTCTCGCATCACGTCAGCGAGCGGCCTCGGCAAGTGCAAGTGCCTCCCCCACTTTGATGGAGCTCTTCATTCGGCGGGCGGAGAGTGGGACATTTAGGTAATCCCAGTCATCAACTTGTGTGAATTCGTTGCATTCCTAATCTACATAACTTATCTCCTGCATCTGTATCTGCCCTTTCAAACATTGAATTCGTACATCCCAAACCTCACGTTGTTTCACTAAAACGGACCCGAGAGAATCTTATTCCTGCTCTTACCCGGTCGATCAACAATTTCATGATCATCTGATCAGATCTGACCCCATCTCGAATCCTTCCAATCCCATTTACCGTACCTTTGGCCCGGTTGCTGTTATACCTCTACCTCTAGAGCTATAAGCTATACACAGAGAGCTCGAGGACCACATTCGACTCGCTTCCTTGGTGGCATTGGCTCCTCTATTCGACTCCCGGCTCTGGTTCGAAGGCTCGTTGCTTACGGCTACCGCGGTTTATCGACATACATACAACACCCTCTACCTTTTCAAGCACTTTGCCAAATCTCTATCGCAGCAATGGCGCTTTCCGAGCAGCAACCAAATGGCACCTCCAAGCAGCAGCCCGCTTTCAACACCATTCCTGAAGCCATTGAAGCCTTCGGTATGTCTCTTTTCCCTCCATAAACCTCCCGACGAGACCAACACTCACTTACACTTCAATCACAGCCCGCGGCGAGCCTCTAGTAGTCCTCGACTCGGAATCACGCGAAAACGAAGGCGACCTGATCATCGCCGCCCGCGCCCTCACCCCGGCCAAAGCCGCCTTCCTCATCCGCCATACCTCCGGCTACCTCTGCGCGCCCCTCCTCCCCTGCCGCGCCCAATCCCTCGACCTCCCGCAAATGGTAGTCGAGAACGAAGACCCCAAAGGAACCGCCTACACAATCACCGTGGATGCTGCCAGCGAGGAAGTCACAACGGGAATTTCGGCGCACGATCGCGCGTTGACTTGTCGCTGGTTGGCCGAAGGCGGCGCAAGAGGTGAAGCGGCCAAGGGAAAGGCTGATTTCAGGCGGCCTGGACATGTCGTGCCGTTGCAGGCTAGGGTGGGAGGTGTGAGGGAGAGGGCTGGACACACGGAGGCCGCGGTGGATTTCTGCCGGTTGATTGGGTGTGAGGAAATGGAGGCTGTGGGAGTCATTGCTGAGCTTGTGGAGGATGGGGAAGCGATTGAGGGCAAGGGGGAGTTGGGCGGGAACATCGGCATGCTGGGTAGGGATGGGTGTTTGGAGTTTGCGAGGCGATGGGGGTTGGTTTGCGTGACTGTTGAGAGGTTGATTGAGTACTTGGAGGAGAGGGATGGTAAGAAGGCGTGAGATGGACATATCAGGGTTGGTTCGATTTTGATTGTGCATATATTGAAAACATTCCCTACTTCCATCACTTTGCTGCTGTCTCGGCATTGTCCTCGACCCGACACTCTCAGTCATGAAGTGGGACGAAGCTTGCATATCCCCTCTTCCACATTAGACTAAACCCACCAAGATGCTAAAAATGATCGAATGAACCTGATTGAACTGGACCGAATGACTTGGCTCTCAAAAAACCAATCAGAAAGACTTCTGCTACTAGCAATCTACCAAGACACCATCTTTCATCGACAAAACTGAACCAACCCATTAAACAACCCTGTAAGCAACCGAACGATGCAACGAACAAGCAATACAACCGTCTCTTACTCAACCAAACACCCGATACGCGCTGCCTTTCAACAAAATTTGCTGGTCTCTCGGAGCTGGACGTTGGAATCATTCCAGTCAAGGACGAGCTTGTCCCCTCTGCTGACATCTCTCCAGCAAGAGTGTGAGTGGACAGAGCAGGTCTGCACAACTCCTCAAACAACTTACTCGTCGTACACGATCATCTCCTCTTCCTCATCATCCGCAATTTCTTCGAAAATTCCACCACCGTCAATGGCGAGCGGCGCAGCGTGCAAGCGATCCTGTGTCGCCTCGTACATGACAGCACTAAGCTTGAGGGCATCGAGCTCTTCGGAGATCGCTTCGGCAGGAGCGATCATGCGTTTTTTTGCGGCCAGTCTCTTCATCTTCTCGTAGGCTTCTGGGGTTTGTTTTCGAATGCTGCACTCGCCATAGCCCCACTGTAAGCCGCTGTAAAACCTGTTGGAAATCGAGTGAAAGATTAGTTTTATTGACTCAAAGAGTAAGGGAGGAAAGCGAGAAACCCCGACTTACGCGTGCTTCAATTTGATCTGGTCCAAAGACTCAACATAGCTCTCACTCTTGCGGCAAAAGACGTGGACAAACGCGCCGACTTGCGCCTGTGAAACACCGTCTGCTTGCAGCCACCAGCCTTGCACGACTTGTGTCACTGCGTAAATCAGAGCCTCGAGGCTAGATTCGTGGTCGAAGCCGAGGAACATCACGATCTGTGCTATGGCTTCTGCAATAGCTGAATCGACATAGAGCTTGTCTTGCTTTAGCTCTTTGGCAACATTGGCTGCGCTTGCCTTGAGCTTCTCGAGTCTGAGAACGGCCTTCAATGCTCTGCTGCTTTCGGCAAGGCCGATGAGGTCGAGTATGCTAAACGTCTTCACGATTGCGGCGGCCGGTATACGATCCCAGATGAGACTGTGTTTTCGCAGTTAGTACTTACTGATCGAATGGGGTAGCGACATAGGGTGGACTGACTGCTCGTAGGTTCCCTGATACTGGAACCCGCCTCTGGTGAAACATCTCTTTTTCTTCAATTCTTCGAAGAACGGCGGGACGTGGAACATCGCGCGTTCATGGAGGAGGTTGAATGGATCGATTACTGATACCCTCCCTGTCGGATCGCCTTTTCTCAATGCCATGCCCATGCACCAGACGAGTCTAAAATCATCTTATCAGCATATGAAAATCATGATTCCAAACGCAAATTGAAGACCCACAGGCTTGAGGTCGAGATCCACGGACTCGGAAGCCCGGTTTGATCCATGCCGGCATTATTTAAATGACGCGCAAAATCGTTCCAGCTCAGGACATCAGTCGTAGGCGGTGCTCCAGGATCGACAAGGGCGCCTACACTCCGTCCGGCAACGAACCCACCCGGGCAGTTCCTGTTTCGGGGTACAGGTCAGTAGAAGATCCCGGTTAAGCTCACAATGAGATGAAACCTACAGGCCATGGCTCTTTCCGTCCCAGTAACGGAACACTAACGCGGGTCCTGTTTGGGGATGCGCTGCCCGTTCGCTGACGGTGTTGAGTGGTTGTTGCGTTTCTAGCCATTCATGATAGAATAGCCAAATCGTTGTGCCGTCGAACCGGATGTATTCGTAGTTCGCTCCTGGACGACCGCGGCCCACGACCCGAGGCGATTTCCCACTCTTCTTGGGCACGTTGGCATTTGACCTCACCAATGCGGTGGTCTGTTGTGTGGCCGGTATCTCAACAACCGGAGAACGAGTCTTTCTTGCCCTCTTGGGCCCAGGCTCGAAGTCTTCGTCTTCTTCATTGTCATCGAAGACGATGGGCGTGGGCGGACCCGTAGCTAGTCGTTTTCTAGTGCTCGGTCCTGGTGTGACCAGCTGATCACTGCGGTATCGCTGGGACGCATTCACTCGGCGCTTCTCTGCAGTGACACGAGATGAGAAGTGTTGGGTCTTGCTGCGACCTGGCGGAGTCGTCGGAGGCGTCGAAGGACCAGCGACCTGAACGATATTACCATCCATCAGGACCCGATCAATCTTGACGCGCAGTTCTGCGCGCAGAACATCATCGAGCTTGGGAACCGCGCAGACACGGCCCCATTCTGAAGCCCACGAAGACTTTTTTGATTTTTTTCGCTCCCCATACTGCGAATCGAGAGTGTTAGAACGCAGACCGTCGGGGATTCCACATGACACTAAGTGGTCTTTGAATATGCTGTTAAAGACCCGGCCGCGTTCACTGCCAGAAGGCTTGCGTGGATGACTCCACAAGATGTCAAGCGTGACGCGCTGTTCATGAGTCCATGAGTTCCTGCCGTTGCCAGGGGACCCTCTCTTCGGGGTCTTTGGCGGTGAAGTGGGCATGATGACGAAGTGGAGGACTCAAGACGAAAGGAGTGAGAGTGTGCAGAGGATGAGGTTAGAGTGAAGAGTGAAAGGTGAAGAGTGAAGAGTGGAATGAGAAAGAAGCTTGCATATGTGATGAGGCGATATTGGGCTCGTGCACGAGTTCCATGATGTGAGGTTGCGAGGTTGCGAGGCAGGTGCGAGGTCAGCAGCAGGAGGGGGTCCAAACTCAAGGCTCGGGAAGTCAAAACCCACATGTGCATCTTCGCAACCTCACCAGAGTGGCAACGATGGTAATGATAATGTGGAAGAAAGTCTTTTGTCAAGTCAGTCTAGAGAATCAATCCAATGTGTGAAGATCTGAACCGAATGAGCAATCTCTTCTCATCTTCCCGCCCCCCCTGACGAATGAAGAAATTCGTCTAAAATGCGTGTTATTCGTCACCGGACTCTCTCTGACCATTCCACCAGCTCAGAAGCAATACACTCCAACTCCACAATGCTTGCATTGGTGAGTTTCAGTCGTGACGACCTATCATCAGCATGTCTCCAAACTCCAACTACCCACCCTCTTCAGGTCGGCATCTCCATTTGCAAAGTCCCAACCAACGATGATTCTGTTCTGACTGCAACAGACAATTCTGCGAGCGTCGAACTGCAGCTTGAACACCCTGTTACTGCTTTCACGGTGGTTGACGGGATTGTGATGGGCCTGGTGATGAGCGTGCGCATGTGCTTGTGCGTGGGCGAGGCCGTGAGCCTGAGCATGTGCCAGAGCGGGTTGCAGCGCAGGAGGATGGGCACTGGGAGGCGGAGGTTGTGCTGGCTGAGTGGACGTCGACGCCTGTGCCTGGGCCTGCGCTTGAGATTGAGCGTTCGAGGCAGGTTGGGCTTGCAAGATCCTCTGCGCATTTGCCGTTTGTAGCGAGTGAAGGTCTGCTTGGAGCTGCGGGTTCTGTTGGACGGCAGGATTTGACTGTGATGACATGGCATTGGCTTGAGCCAATGTCTGTTGCGCAAGGCTGTGTGGGAGTAGATGTTGATGCGGGCCAGCATTCTGCAGAGTGATATGGGCATTAACTGGCAAAGGAGGAAGACCAGCGGCCGGAGCAGCAGGATCACGACGATGCCTGGTAGGTCGACTGTTCCTAAGTAGCGAGTCTTGGTGCAAGCGGTGTCTGTGTACCCACTTGCCATCCTTGTCTTTCTTCCATATGATGATAGTCTCATCGTACGAACCTGATACGATCTTTGCCCACCTGCTGCCGCCACCGCCAGGAGGGATCTTAGCCCCCGTGGAGAGCATGTGTTCTGGCCTGCTAGACCCAGCGTTGCGAACTGCCTGTCGCGAAACGGCTGCTGGTTGCATACCGTCATCGAGAGCATTGTAGAAGTCTAGGTCGGCTCGTCGAGACTCATTGTAAAGCTCCTCGTCGGTCACAGTCTCGAGGTCACCGAAGCGAGCTTGTACAGTGCGCACCAAGTTAGAGTGACCTGTGAGACAAGCTACTTCTACCTGTCGATCTGCGTCGAAGATACGCACTGTATTGTCCGAAGAACCAGAGATGATACGACGCCCATCGTACTGTACGCAGGCGATACCTTTGGTGTGGCCGAGGTAGTTCTTCTCACACTTCCCTGTTTGGATATTCCAAGCTCGGATTGTACGGTCTCCAGATGCGGAGACGATGGTATCCTTGTGTATCATGACTGCATTCACAGCTGCACCGTGGCCGGTGAGGGTTGTGAGGAGGGTGTGCTCTTGGATGAGATTAGTGCCTTGCATGGGATCATCGAAATGGTGTACCACGTAGGCCGGGACAATCGGGGAATCACTTGTTATAGCATGGCGATTCCAGATCTTGATGGTCTTGTCTTTCGAGCAAGTGACGATGTAGCGGTGGTCGAAGCGAAGGTTCAGGACTGACTCCGAGTGGGCGTTGTCCATTTTCTTGATCATTTCACCTGTTGAGAATCGCCAGATGATAACCCAGCTGTCGCTACCACCGCTGACTACGATGTCATTTTCTGGACTTGCATCGAACTGCAGACATAGTACACTGGCGGTGTGACCTCTCAGTATCGCTTGATGACCTTGCCGTAATCTTGAAGTGGTCAGGTCCCAGATCCGTATTGTTTTGTCGCGTGAGCCCGACACGAGCCACTCGCCTGAGTGTTGAATCGTATAGACGCATTCATCATGGCCCTCTTCTGGGAACTGCGCGTGTGGCAAGCGGAACATTTCATACTTGCCATCGTCCCAATTCTTCTCCAACAGTCTTCGCTGTTTGTATAAGTATGCCCAGCTGACTCTAGGATCTCTTGCAGCATCTCTCATTGGGCCTTCCTGCTGCAAGAGCGTAGGTCCAAGCTTCAGGTCGGTCTTGCCCAAGTGGTAGGCAGAATCCGTAGACATGGCTGAGTCTGTCGATGATCGCCGTGATCGCAATGTGCTACGCGTGTAGCCATTGCTGGTCTTCAGCTTCCCTACTGTTCCCATGGCATCTGAATCTCCAGCACGCTCGACACCATCCATGTGTTCGTTGCATGAATCCTCGGCTGAAGAGTCCGCGCTCGGTGCTCCATTAGCATCCGCAGGATGTGCAGACGCTTCGCCCTCGCTAAAGGCTTCGCCAGCCCTCCGCTTTCGACTGTCCCTTCGCTGCAGACGTGAGGAAGTACTTGTAGGTGCACCGCCCGCGCTCCTCCTTATCCTTTCCCGCGACTTTCGCTCAAATTCTCGTAGCTTGGGAATATCCATGTGCCATCCTTCGCGCGAGAATATGCTTCGCCACAGCTCTTCGTCTTGAGTGTGCTCCCGCCATGCGCGATTCACACCAGACGCATTCAGTAGATCGCTGGGTGATAGGTGGCTGAAGACGATGCTGACCAATTCGTACGGAAGATAGGCGACTGGATCGAAGAACATAAGGGAGTTGAGATGGGCGCTTGCTTCCTGCTTGGCCCAACTGGGCATAAAGGCAAGAAGATCTTTGACGAAGACTGGACATGATCTGTTAGCTCTCCATTCTGCGCAACCTGGGAATGCACGCGAGAGGCTTACGTAGTTGGTCCTGGGGCGAGAGACTGGCAGCGGTGTTGCGCATGACACTGAGACGATCCAAGAGTGAGAGGGAGTCCAATTGTCCAGCCAGATGCGCGGTCCTGTCCGAGGGATCCTTCATGTTGCCAGCCATCTCGGCGTCGCTGCCGGTCTGGCTTTGTGTTTCTTCCGAGAAGCCCTCGTCGAAGTTGGAGGGTGCGCGACTAATGCCAGGCGCATCATGTACAAATCGTGTAGGAGAGGCAGGGGCATGTAGCGACATTGTGGTGAGGTGGCGGATGTTGTGCGCCGTGAGGACAAGTCATGCGTAGGCGAGTGTTTTGGCGGTCGCAGGTATACAGTTGGTGATGCTGGTGATGCTGGTCCTCGTCGTCTCGTCGTTTAGGCTAGCCTCTCGCACGTGAGAGAAGCAGTATCACGGTGTCACGTGAATGTCTGCTGTGTGAGTGCAGTGTGGTTTGCTGTCTCGTGTCTCAGGGATTCAAGACCTGAGTATTACCAACGACCCAGATCGACGGCATCGCCTGATGGATACAGTACTAAGCGATATTGACGGCTCCACGGGACGCGGCTTCTCCGCGCTTCGGGCGAGCCGTTCAGTCGGGACGAGTCGACCTGGATTGATCACGTGCAATCGACACGTGAATGTTCCATTCCTTCTGGACTGGCAAGCATGTAGGCTGGCACATGGTTGGGTCTAGAAAGTACCAGATTATTGCAGGATCACATCACAGATCAACGGCATCGAGATCTGCCCACGTGCGTCGAGCTGCTTGACAAGGGCCGACACACGAAACAGAGACAATGCGCCACACGAGTCGACTGAGCTGTGACATGTGCAAGCGAGTCAAGCGAGTTTGCCGAGTCACGGCCGGGCGGGCGGAATAATAAGAGTGATATGCATACATGTACGGCGGTCAGTCGGGACCATGTACAGTACTGTACATAAGCGTCAAGTCAGATGGTAGATGATTGACGGGCAGTTGGTCGGGGAGTCGGGTTATATGGGTAGGTTATGTAGGAAGATGCATTAGGCACGGCAGCTTGGCTGACTCTTATGCATGGTGTGAAAGGCAGGACTGGTGTTCGGCACTGCTGAGGTGGGCGGATCGGACAAGGCGCGATAGTGTAAGTTCAGGGCCGAACGAGCCGCTATGCCTTTGTTTGATCTGGCTGTTTCTGTGCCGTCTGCCTGACTAGTGGTAGAATGTTCTGTCGTGATGGAGTCATGGAGTACTGTGTAGAGGATTAATCAGTGCATGTAGGTAGGTATGATTATTGTTGCAGGTCGGAAACAACACCGTAGAGCCTATGGAGAGCGGTAGGTGCCTAGGTAGCAATACGACGACAGCAAAGCACAGCAGATCACGTCTCATCACACCCTAGTCGTGCACGAATACTACGCCACAGCCAGCCGTGAAGAGAGTGACAGCAGTCTTGTCTCTGCCTTGTTCCTGTGTGCTGTGTTGCCCGTCTGTTCTTTCCAGGCAACAACCAGGCATCTTTTTCTACAATACATGTACCTTTCACTTACATATCCGTTACTGCCGTTGTTGGTAGCAAGAAAGCAGTAGTCCTTGATACCAGCGCAGCATCCTGTACAGTGTGACCCAAGCACCAAGTACCACACAGACACAGACAGACACAGACCCTCAACACCCTCAACTCTCATCTGCTACACGCGCCGAACCGCCTGGTCGCCGCCGCCGCCGCCGCCTTCGCCGCCAGTCTCCCAAACCCGAACCTAAACTTGTCCCCTCGGTCGTGAGTTGAAACATCGGCCCCTTCGACGCTGAGTCGGCGCACACCAGCTCATCTCACCCCATCCCATCAACCTTACCTGCCCGTCTGTAAACACTGCGCTGCGCTGCCCTGCTGCCCTGCGTGCTGCCTCAGCCTGCCTGAAGCCCAACCCAACTTGCCGCCGCCCCTAGTTCGCCCCGAGAGAGAGAGAGAGAGAGAGAGACTGGAGCCAGTGCCAAAGCCAAAGCCAGAAGCCAGCCCTCCCGCTGCCCGCCCTGCGACTCTGCTCTTCACTATAGTCTATCGCTCCGCCCCTCCCCTCCCCCCAGTACTAAACTACACATCCTCTGACCGCCCACCGCCCGCCCGCCCTCCTCACAACAACAACAACAACAACAACAACAACAACCTCCTTCCGCCACCACCCAATCCCACACCTCTCGCCAAACACCGCCCCACCTCCATGGCCACCTCGGCCTCTGCGCCGCGCCATTAATCCCATCCCCCACCGCCCCAGCGACGATGGAAGTGGCGACGCATGGCCCTCCTCACTACGCCCGCAACCACTCCGCGACCAGCCACATTCCAAGTCACCACCCGCTGGCTGCCGCCAACCGTGCAAACATGACCGCCAGTCACCAGAGCCCTCTTGTGCAATCAAAGGCCCACACATCCTCCAACCACAGCATCCAGTCGCAGCCCTCGTCCTGGGCCAGCGACACCACCCAGGGAACCACCCACAGCACCCTCTTCAACGTCCCCAATACCTCGAACCCCGCCATGCCTCCAGCCAGCGCTGGCACGCCTCACAACGGCGATGTCGCGCCCTCGGAGAATATCATGAACAGCGTCGCAGACGCCTCTAGCTCGCTCTTCCAGATATGCGTGTCCCTCCGGCAGCGCTTACTCGGTGTACCCGGCTTCAACGACTCGTTACTCGAGGAAGAGGAATACTCGGACGAAGACACCGACCCCGTCACCCTGCTATGGAGGACATTTCGACGAGGATACCCGCTTCAACTACTCTACAATGCCCTCAACCCGACCCAGCCTTTGCAGCTTAACATGGCGCTAAAGGAGGAGAAGCGCGGCAAGGCTGCGACTTTCAAGTTCCTGCAAGCCGTCGTCAACGACCTCAAATTCCCGGCGGACGAATGCTTCATTGTCACCGATCTGTACGGTGATGATACGACCGGATTCGTCAAAGTTGCGAGGGTCGTGAACAGAGTGCTGGACATCCTCGTGCAGCGCGGCTTGATCGACGATGTCCAGCCCACGGCTTCGGACTTTGAGAGCGCCAAGTCATCGCTCAAGCGAACGCAACGCCAACACATTGTCAGTGAACTGGTCACCACAGAGCGGACATATGTCCAGCATCTTGAGCTCCTGCAGTCCTTCAAACACCTCGTAGAAGAGAAGGGAATCATCCCCGGCGACGCAGTTCACGATATCTTCCTGAACTTGAACGCACTCCTCGACTTCCAGCGCCGCTTCCTCATCCGTGTCGAGCAGACCAACGCCTTGCCCGAAGAGGAGCAGAACTGGGGCAAGCTTTTTGTCCTATACAACGACGCCTTCAAGGTTTACGAGCCTTACATCGCCAACCAGCGAAGATGTGAAAAGGTGGTTGTGGCCGAGTTCAACAAGCTCAAGGAAGCAGGAGGCAACAGCGATATGCGACAGATGGTCGAAAGTCCTACATCGCTCTATGGTTTCTTAATGAAGCCCTTCCAACGTCTGTCCAAATACCCTCTTCTACTCGGAGACCTGCACAAGAAGGGTGATCTGGACGAACAGCGCAAGGCCGACTTGGTGGTTGGTAAAGAAGCGGCCACGAGTGTGCTCAGCCGCACCAACCATGCCGTCGACCGCGAGGAGAAGGCAGCAGCCGTCCAGGAACTCAAGATGAGGGTCGAAGACTGGAAAGGCCACAAAGTTGAAGGGTTCGGGGAGCTCTTGATGTATGGCACCTTCACCGTGCTCAAGAGCGAGAACCTGGCCAACGGCAAGGATGCGGAGAGACAGGTATGCGAGCTCTTGGAGACTTGTCTGTTAGAACGTACTAATCGTTGTTGCAGTACCACGTATATCTTTTCGAGACTATCCTCCTGTGCTGCAAGGACATCGACTTGAGCAAGCCCAAGAACAAGCTCGCCTCCAAGCCGCTGGTTGACAAGCGTGGCAAACCGAAGCTTCAACTCAAGGGCCGCATTTTCATGCAAAACGTGACGGATCTCGTGTCTCTGGCTAAACCAGGTATGGGCTTCCAGTTATCCATCAAGAGCAGCGAAAGGGTATGTTAAGTGCAAACACTAATCGTGAATGACCATAGGCTCATATACATGCCAGATTTTCTGGAAAGGCGACCCGGGTATCGAGAACTTCATCATTCGGTTCTCCTCGGAAGACATGATGAAGAAATGGGCACAGCAAATCGAGGCTCAACGAAGACGCTACCGCGAACGCACAAGGAACTCTGACGGTAGCCGAGCTGGTGGAACAAGTCAGACCGAATTCGAATTCATGCGGAACCAACCTACCCTGGAGAACCCTTACGCTCGCCCGGGCGAAGACGACGAAGAAGACGAATCGGAAACCCTTGTAGGCAGCGGCGCCAGCTGGAATAGTTCAAGCCAGACATACCCACACGGACAGAGCGAATTCTCGCAGAGCCGGAACGCATCGACTTCGTCACTACGCTCTAGAAGCACCACAAGCGAGTCCACTGGGCCCCCTCCAAGTGCTGCGGCGCAATCTCGAGCTCAACCTCCACGTATGCCAGCTGGTGCCTTCACAAACCAACCCCAACTTTCCTTGAGGACAAGAGGGCTTCCACAACATGTGGCCTCCCCTGCCGGGACCTTTGCTGGCGATTCTTACTTTTCACCAGCACCAGAATCGCCCATGACTGCAACGTCGCGTACCAGTTCGAGTTCAAACCTGTATCCTTTCCCAAGGCAACAGGTTCCTCAAAACGGCTACTACGAGGAAGGGCATGGCGGAACTCGTTTCACTGCCCCTGCCATAGGCCGGCCACAACCAAACCAGCGTGATACCAGCGGCTCCATGTCCAACGGCTACCCTGGTGCCCCAGCTCAAAGGCCTGGTCCTAGAGCAGGCGGTGCTGCAGGTTTGCACAGTTCGCAGCAATTGCCCATGGCCCATCGCAATCGCTCTGCCAGCAGCCCCGACATCCACAATGCACAGCGCGCTGCGACAAGCGGTCAGCAGCCGCCAGTCCCTGCCATGCCTGCCAACTACCAAGGCTTCACGCACATGGCACCTCGCAGCCAGACCAATTCGCCCAACGGCTTGCCATCTCGTCAGCCTGCACACTCTCCCCAGAGCACTAGCGATCCCCGTGGTGGCTACAACGGCCCGAGTCCGACATCGCAACTTCCGTACGACCCAGTCGCGCGCCCTGATCTTCGTGGGCCTCAGTACCCCAGTTCACGGGCCGTCACGCCGGTCTCTCGCACAGAGGGAACGCCCGGCCCGCCATCATCATCATCCGACATTCTCCCACCTACTCAACTCAAGGTCAAAGTACATGCGCCATCTGCCGCTCAGGTCCTCACGCTAGTTGTGCCTTTGAACATCTCGTATCAGACTTTGAAGGACCGCATCGACGCGAAGCTCCAGCGTTCCACCAACCTCACGCTAGGAACCGGAAATGGCGGCACCGGTGGACCTCCTGCAAGCAAGGATAATGTGGTGAAGCTCAAGTACCTGGACGAGGATGACTACGTTACCATCCAGACGGACGAGGACGTCCTCGAGGCCTTCGAAACATGGCGTGAGCAGAGAGGTGGCGATCTTGGTGGAGATGGCATGGGAGGCATGGGTGAAATTGAACTGTTCTGCCAACGCTGAGCCGAATAAGAGCACATGATTGCCAAAAAATGCAGTCCACAGCCGATAGCCTGCCTTGCCATCGGCCAAAGACACCCAAACACGATACGGGATGCCACGATGCCCGAGCCTTCGGATAACATGCGAGATGAACGGCGGCTTCACTGCAATCGGCACCCCCCAGCTATCCAGCACGAAGAACGTCCTACTAACGAGATGAACGGCAAGTGCATTCGAAACATCAGCATTCGCAGAGCAGGGATATAAGTATCTCTACTTTGCAGCCATTCAGCATATTTACAACAACATCAGCATCATCATGGACATCTCCCGCTTCATTCTACGCAGCAGCCTGCGATCACAAATAAGAAGACTGGAAACGAAAGTAGGAGGGACAGAAGAAGAGGAACACCAACACATCACTCAACATCACAACATTGGCGAGCAAGGCGATATTTTGGAATCAGTTTTATCGGCCCTCTTGTTCCCTAGGAGTTGGCTTGCGATCATTTCCTATTTCCTTCATCACATCTCTGCTATTTCGGGCGGAGTTATCACGGTCTGGTCTACCCAATTTGATTTCGGCTTCCTTTGTTCCGGGGCCGGCAAGGTGGCTCTTAAGGCGGTGTCCTTTTTTCCTATCTGCTATTTCCCTTTCGTTCCCCTTTCTCCTTTTCATTTTCGGTTTCCGACTGGAGATCTACATCACGAGATCAATGATGTGTGTGTTTGAGAGAGACGAAGGGTGTGCCACCAGTTGATAGTTAGGTATCAGCAGATACTTTCGGTGTATCGAAGAGGTCGACAGAGCATTGCTTGAGCGCTCGCCGTGATGATCGTGGGGGGATATATCTTGAGTGGATCAAGAAAAAAAAAAGAAGGGCAACATAGGTAGTCCTACAACGGTTGATTCGATGGAGTCGAAGAAGAGCGTCCAATGGAAGGGTCATGTAGCGACTGGGATTTGGGGCTTTCGAGCCGAGAATTAATATCATTCCGTCTCTCTCACCACACCTCTCTTCTCATAACGATCATCCGGACACCACGAGTGATACCTATATGCATAAACACTCGGACTGTATTGTATATCTCGCTTGGGTCTTCGCAACCCGTTCACTGCAACTGCACGATTTCTCAAGAGCCCCACGGATGTGGGGGGTGACGAGTGAGGAGCAGAAAGTCGACATGCCGAGGTTAGGACTAAAACATGGCTGGAATCCAACGACACAACTTCAAGTAGACCGGCTATTGGGGCGGGCAATAAGATGTTTAGTCTCTTGTACAGACACCGGGTTTAAGGACTTGCAGGGTTTATAGCCAGAGGAATTAATTCTTAGTTTCGGTACTCGGGGTGAGTGTGGTCTAAGTAGCCTTAACAGGACGTCGTTCAAGCCTTACACCTCACCTCACTTCTTGTCTGTCTATTACATATACGTGCAATACACTGCTTGACTGTACGGGTTTGAGTATCCTTTTACCTACTCAGAAGCATCGAAACTATCTTGCTGTACTCACTCTACCTTTGACTTTGACTTCCAATCACTGGCTTGCTCACGACGGAACCAGACATAACGACCACATCACGAACGTGAACATGCCATTCCTCGCCAAAGAACATGTCCCAATCCCAACAAAAGACCTCCTAAGCTGGGCCTTCGACGATCTATCTTATGACTGGAACGAGCCGGTACGCCAAAATGTCCCCAAAACCAACCTGAGAATTGGAAGTTATCAATCTACCCCCAGAAACTAACACTCCCAGATTTACATCGACGCCCTGAACCCCAAAAACTCCATCTCCGCCCGTCAGGCCCGCATCGCAATCCGCCAACTCGCCGCCGGTCTCCATGCTCTAGGCCTCAAGCCCGGCGAAACGGTCTGCATCCACTCATTCAACTCAATATGGTACCCGATCTTCTTCCAAGGAGTCGTAGCAGCCGGCGGCGTCTATGCGGGTACAAACCCCGCTTACACGGCGCACGAACTCGCGCACGCTCTCAAAACCTCGAAAGCGAAATTCGTCCTGTCGGCGCCTGAGCTGATCGGGCCTGTGTTGAAAGCTGTCGAGAGTATCCCTGGCTGGAACGCGAAGGAGCAGGT
>Ga0265797_10000967_pt1 | contig 52021 bp, 37 predicted proteins | sample P2T30metagenome_FD_192433 | JGI IMG/M metagenome (GOLD analysis project Ga0265797, IMG submission 192433) | Plant litter microbial communities from East Loma Ridge, Irvine, California - P2 T30 | ecosystem: Environmental > Terrestrial > Plant litter > Unclassified | place: USA: California...
TACGCGCCCACGAGCGCGGTAACGCAACTAAGTAGGTTGAAGAGACCTTGTGCTGCCGTGGAAGTGTTTCCCGCGTGGCATGTGCCCAGAGTTGCTGGCGCGAGCGGGCAATTACCTACCTATTTACCTTGCAGCTGCCATGGCTTTCATCACGCGTGACCTCTTGCCTTGGATCAGTACCTGAACATCTTTACCATGCAGAGGTGCGGTGCACATGACAAGCTCGAAGAAAAGCGGTGATCACTGGAGATCACTGATGATCATGATGCAGGAGTCTTGCGCACTGACAAAGTCAAGCGAGGTTAAAGTATGAGGTTATCCGGTCCAGGAGTAAAGTTCCTTGTGATTCCCAGCCATCCAGAGAAGTCGGTCAGCATTGGCGGAACGGGCGGAAACATGTTGTTGACGACGGCACTGGTGGGAAGTGTCCAGGTAGGAGATGTAGTAATACATGCATGCGAGCGGCGCGATGCGCGTGCAGGCCGCCATGGACTGCGTCGGCCGACAGACGCCGGTACGCCCTTGGCACGCGATGCAGTGCAATATTGTTTGCTGTACTTTCAAGGCCACAAACTTTTCTGTGGAGGAATGCAGAGAAATGTGTTGTATTTTGTTGGAGTCTTGGAAAGAATCTTGGAAAGAAGAAGAGCAGGTGTCGGCGCCAACGCCATTTTGTGGGATTTTCAAGACATCCCTGTACCCAGCAACACATCCCATCCCATGTGATGATTGAATCATCTGCTCGGTGCCACGGTACATGGACTTTTCAACCGACTCGGACTCTTGAGCAGGCGAGTCCTACCACAGAGGAGCATTCTTCTATCAATGCCACTCTCAGTGGTTCGAAGGCATTGAAGTCAAGTCGGAATGCTGTGGTAGTACAATCTCATCTCTTTTGAGAAAGGTGAAAGCCATTGTTTTGGAATGACGACACGCGGCAGTATACAAGTACACCGTCACCACATGTCCATGTAACCATACGTAGTATTTCACCGGTTCTATGTAACCTGCCTACAGTAAGGTAAGTACAAGACAAGACACAGAAATCACCAGCATAGCAAACATCCAGACGCCGAGATCTGCTCCGAGATCGACACCACTTCCGTCCGAGGATCGCGACATCCCACCTTCACCGCCACTGACAATGGAACACAACGCACCGCACAAGAACGCAGCCTTCGAAGGCTACTACAGCAAATTCGACCTGCCATCAGGAGCCCACATCGCCCTGATAGTCTGCAGAGTCCACGCCGCCAAATTCCGCCCCAACAAAGTCTCCTTCACCTACGTGCCGCAAGATGTCTCCCAAATCTACCAAAAAGAACTCTTCCCCGACGAAATGGAAATGAAACCCATAGGCCCCGACAACGCCTTCGAGATAACAATTCCCGACGTCGGCTTCGTGCGATGGCACGGCAACTCAACCACCGAATACTCCATCAAAGACGACTCCTTCACCTTCCAAGGCAAAACATCCACCCGCACGCCCTGGTCCCGAACAGCGGGCAGGTTCAACACGCCCGAGAACCTCCTCGTCTACCTCCCCCTACCACTGCACTGGCACGTCCACTCTCTCGCCTCCGAATGCGCCTACTCCCTCTCAATTTCCAACCACCCACTCCCTCCCACCCTGGCCTCAAACAACGCCATGGTCCACCAAGAGAAAAACTGGGCCGCCTCTTTCCCCTCAGCGCACATGTGGGTGCAAGCCCGCAGCGGCGACAAATCCATCTGCTGCGCCGGCGGGCAGATCCTCGGGATGGAAGCCTTCCTGCTGGGCTACCGCAGCAAGTCCCTGGAAGTAGATTTCCGGCCTCCCTTCGCGCTGCGGGTTGCAGGGTTGAGTCCCTTCATGACTTACACGACAGACTGGGAGAACAGGAAATTCAGCCTGAGCGTGCAGAGTTTCAGGCAGAAGGTTACTGTTGAGGCGAGGGCGCCTAAGGGGACTTTCTTCTCGCTTTCGGCGCCTTTTAAGGAGGGGCATTTGCCTAATCAGTTGGGGGAGAGTTTTCAGGCGACGATTAGGGTGAAGGTGTGGGAGAGTGGGTGGGTTGGCGAGTGGAGGTTGGTGGAGGAGGAGGTGTTTGAGGGTGGGAGTTTGGAGTTTGGGGCTGGGTATTATCCGCCGAGGGGGAGTGAGGAGAGGTTCCATTGATGGATGGCGTTTTGTTGCGCTTGCTCTCTCTCTCTCTCTCTCTCTCTCTCTCTCTCTCTTGGGTCAAACGGACGGGATAGGTGTGAGTGGTGCTGGTAATAGTCTGTCACGATCAATTTGTCCCTGAGAGGCTTGCAAGGACTGGCTGAAGACGACGTCGAGTAGGACACTCGCGTGATGTACGGCGGACCGACTGTGAACAGCAAATTGCTCTGCATATAGACATACAAGTTTCGAATGCGATGAAAACTTGAATCACAACTTCGACTTCGACTTCTCAGGCTCTCCCATCCAATCACTCTTCATAACAGTCAAGAACTCCTCGCCCATCCTGCTCCTCTCATCTCTCGGCACCTTAGCCCACTCCAGAGCCGCCTCCGACTGCCTACTCCTCCAATTCGCGAGCTCCAGAGCAAGCCACTCCTGAGACGCGTCCGCGGTCTGGCCCACAACCTCCATAGGGATCAAGTGCCCAACACCCTTGAAAGTGACCTCTTGCACACGCCCCTTCTTCGCGCCGCCGGAGCCTCCAGGCCCGATACCCGTCTGCGCCATCTTGTCCGCTTTGAGAAGTGGCGCGGAGAGGAAAGACTGGTCGCCGAAGATGTACAGAACGCTCGGACGCAGGTAGGGCAGTTGGCGGAAAGTGGCGATGGGTTCGGGGCGGTAGAAGGGGGCGTTGGGGCCGGCTTCGACGTCCACGTCTGGGTGCGTGGCTGGGTTGGGATGTTCTTCTGGGTTGGAGTTGGTTGGGCTGGGGAAGTTGGGGCGCATGAAAGTGAAGACTTCTTGGTGCTTGGTTGTGGTCAGGGTGACTTCTGTTTCGGTTTTCTTGTCCGGGCTGACGGTTGCTGAGCTCGGGTCTGCGTTAAGGGGTGGGAGAGTTTCGGAGGCGGCTGTGGCTTCGGGGTGCAAGAGTGTCGGGAGATCTCGTAGGCCGTACTTGATCCAGAGGTCTAGGACTCTTGAATCCCATGTTTGGTAGAATTTGGATCGCTTGAAGGATGCTTCTGCGGCTTTGCGGTCGGGCCAGATGTCACGGCGGACCGTTGATGCTTTCGCTGGACCAAAGTTACCTTGACGGCTTGGAAGTCGTTGGATGACAGGATCTATGAGTATGAGAGTGGTGAAGAGACGCGGGTGCATGAGTGATAGGTTGACCAAATGGCAGCCGCCCATGCTGTGGCCCACTCCGATGATAGGCTGCGTAATCTGGCTTCGGAAGTGGTTGATCATCAGGAAGAGGTCGCGAGAGTGATCATACCAGGAGGCTGAGATTGTTGTTAGTCATGAGTCGATAGAACTGCATGCAAAGGATACTGACGGTCATTTCCTAGCTCTCTTTCGTTCAAGACTCCGCTCTGCCCTTGGTGTGCAACGTCTGCGATCCATATGCCACGGATGTTGATGCCTTTTGCCTTGAGTCTCTGGTGTAGCTCGTCCCATAGAGGCTCGTAGAGTTCCTGTCTGGTGTCAGTATACCGTTTCTCACAAGTTGAGTGTTATACCCAGTCGCAGCACACCTTTGGAAAGCCATTAGCATGTCCACCAATTATAGTCACATCGCCCGATTTTGGGCTCTGATTATCGACCGGCGTATAATGTTTGATCGCGAGTTTGAGATCTTCATCTTGTCCGCTTGCGGTCGCCCTGGGATATTCGCGAATATGCGATGTGGTGATGGTATGTTCCTCGACTTTGAAGCGCGACATATTCGAGTGGTGGCGTGTTGGTTCGATTTTCTCACTGAAGTAGCGCGTTGCATACACCGTTATCAAAGATCTATGAAGTGAGGCTTATGAAAGTGAAAATCGAGTCTTTGTATTGTCTATTCGAGATGATATCGGTTTGTAGTCAAAGGTGTACTGGACTGGCAGGGAGTGCCGAGGCTAGAATACGGCAGAGGCAACGGCTTGCTTCTGCCGAGACTTGAGGAGGCAAAGCACACAGCTGTGAAGGGCCAACACACATGTGCATCTCGACATCCTACTCTCAACACCAACATTTCATACAACTCGCCTTGTATACAGTAGCAAAATTAGAACGCCATTCACACCCGCCGTCATGGCCCCGTGGAACGAGACAACTCTTTGGCCACAGGGGTCTTCCCTGCTCATGTCAGCAGCAGCCGCTTCAAGACGCAGCAGTGTTCCCAAAGAGAAGCCTTTCATGCCCATCAATCACCTGCGATACTGACCTTATGCTGCCAGTAGTTTCTTACCTAACAAATGAGACGATACTCACATACATACATGTTTACAGTCTACAGTACTCCTTGGCGCTACATCTTGCGCCCTGAAGCTTCCGCATGTGGAGACAGAACTTCTCGTGCGTTCCAAGGCCACGCAACATCCACTGCACCTCTCTATCAACCCCATTGTAGAAGGGCGCATCTAGGTGTTTACCCGTCTCTCTCTTGACCACAGTGATAGAAACAAAAGCTCGTCGTAGTCTCGTCTCATCTCCTCTTTAACATACCATATCCCAATCCTCCATCTCCAATCCAATTTAAAAACCAAACCCACTTCCTAAAAGACAGCATCTTCAAATCCACACCATGGCATCTACAATCGACTGGACCTCCATCAAAGCCCTGAGCTTCGACATCTTCGGCACTCTCATCGACTGGGAATCCGGGATATACAACGCCGCCCGCGCCTCAGCAGTCGGCCCATACCTGCCCTCTCGTTCCGAGACGTTGAACGGCATCGACGACCACGATGTCAAAGTCCAAAGCGAACACCCCACGATGCTCCAGTCAGACGTCATTGCCGAAGGCTTCCGACGCTATGTAAAAGACCTGGGAATCGTCGCCGACGGCAAACTCACCCAGGAAGAAGTCGACCAGGCATCAAAAGAGTACGGAGCGACAATCGGCGAGTACCCTGCTTTCGAAGACACGATCAAAGCGATCCAGACGCTTGGAAAGCGGTTCAAACTTATCCCCCTGTCGAACGTTGATCGTGAATCCTTCTCCCACACACTTGCAGGCCCGTTGAAGGGTTGCCACTTCGATGCCATCTATACCGCACAAGACATCGGTAGCTACAAACCTGACTTGAAGAATTTCCACTACTTGCTCGACCACGTCAAGTCTGATTTCGGAGTGGAGAAGTCAGAGCTGGTGCATGTTGCGCAGAGCTTGTTCCACGACCACCGACCTGCAAAGCAGATGGATATCCAGAGTGTCTGGGTCGACAGAAAGGGTCTCATTGGTGAGAAGACGCATGGCAGATCCGAGGAGTATGGGTACAAGCTAAGGGTTGAGACTTTGGGCGAGTTGGCTGCGATTGTCGAGGAGGCCTTTGCGAAGGCTTAGTTTTGTCTTGCTGTAGTTTCGTTCATTCGATCATCGGGACCCCGCGATTCACCAAAAATACCCATCCTTGTTGTGTCAGTAAACAGAACTTCATGTACTCGTCTCGTCTCGTCTTGTTTCTTACACCCGGGCACGGGCCACCCAGTGCTCGTCAGACCTCATGCGCGTTTCTCGAGATTCGCAAAGCCCGAACGTTCAGAAACACCACATAACCCGCCTCACCTCGCACCGCCAAATCAACCACAACAGTCAGCTCGCCCCCACAAACATATTTTACACACCAGCCAAAGACTCGCTCCTTCCAGCTCCAACCAAGCTCAACCAGCCAGGCGCATCCGCGCCGCGGCTTCTCATAATCAACCACACCTCGCCGTTGCAACTATGTCTCTCAACCACTACGTAAACAGTGCGTCCCCATTCTCTCCAATCCCTCCTCCCAAAAAGCCTCTCACTAACCCCCCTCCCAGAAAAAGTCCTCATCCTCACAGTCGACGGCCGCACCCTAACCGGCACGCTTGTCTCCTGCGACCAAGTCACAAACCTCGTCCTAGCAGACACGATCGAGCGCATCATCCGCGAGCAAGGCGACGACGAGCCTTCAAGCGAGCAGCCGCACGGCTTGTACCTGGTGCGCGGGGACAATGTTGTTGTTTGCGGGTTGGTGGACGAGGAGCTGGATGCGAGTATAGATTGGAGTAAGGTGAGGGGGGATGTGATTGGGAGTACGAAACATGTTTGAAAGGGGGACATTTGGCTTGCTGGGTATTATGGGACATGAAGTGTTGGAAGGGCGGGCTGCCTTGCTGGGGTTGGATGATTGCTGGCCGACAATCTATTGAGGAAGGCACAAACGGCTCTCGCCGCAGCGAAAGACTGGATGTGCCATTGTAGATCGTGAGAGACGAGATGGCACATGGTCTGCGTGGGGTATGGCATTACCTACGACACGCCGTAAGGAGTCACGCCGGTTATAAGGAGCTGCCGGCCGCGAAATGAGGAACGCAGAAGACATGAGCCAGGCGGGTCAATGTCGTCTCATTCCATTGTCATGCGAAAGGCCACGCTGGACACCAGAAGGGGATAGGGAGTATTTCAGCCCTCGGCGGCCAGGCAGTTCCGTACGACAGATGCGTTTGTTAACATTCTGTACGGCCAATAGACAATCGTCCTGAGATCATGTTTGAAAGACATCGCCGCAAATTGAAAGATGCGGGATGCGTCATTTTGGTGTTGGCGACACGGAAAGCTAACCACATCTCTGTTTCATGCAGAACTGAGGCCTTTGAGGACTCGATTCTCAATTACATTTTCGGAGCTTCTGTCATGAACACAATGAGTCGCCATCAGTTCTTTCACTGCTTGACTTGAAGTATGACTTTCAAAGGATTTCGTTAAGGCTGTGTGAAGGGGTCCGAATGGCGGCTGTTGACTTGTAATGTTACAATAGTGCTTCGAGTCCCGATCCTTGGGCATCACGTCTGGTTTAAACGCGCGTTTCCCCTTGCGTGGCTGTCATAGACGTGTCAATGTCGACGTGACATCCTCCGAAGGGTTGCCCTTTCTTTCACGAGTCGCAACAAAGGAGCAACCTCCACTGCCTAAAGAGCGGTTACAATGCCGTGATCTCGAGGAATAATTGAGCTGGGACAGATCTAGGCGGCGTGTCCTCTGAGAGTCATAGCCATACTCTTGACAGCAATGGAATGACTTGTGAAAACCCTCCCGCTCATACTCACGACATTGAAATTTTCACTGCCATGGCTTCTGGGCCCTTGGATGAATACCGCTTTCTCCTGGTGTATCCAGTAGTTCGCTTGTAGTCCGAGTGGCAACCAAAAAACTATTCCTCGTTCCCTGGCACGGCTAGACGGGTTCGGATGTCGCAACCCTAATAACTATGTACAGTACTTGTAGCTTGACTTTTAGATCGATTGGCTCTCGTGACCGTGCGCCGAGGCAGATAAAGTTCTTGGGGTGAGATGCTAGCGTATCGTTCCTACATGTACCTACAGTATTGCACGCGACGTCTCGAAAGAAGACTTGACACTCGTAGTAGTACAGCTTTCTGCACATTGCGGCGGTACTCATGCTACTAGACCGCTGTCTTCACGTGCCAAAAGAAACACAAAATATGCACTGCAAGTCTGCAATCATCAGATATCCCGCGTGCGCGTGCCCCGCCCCACGTCCAAGATTTGTTATGCCGGTTGCGGCTAGCACCTGTCGTTCATCGTGCGCTAGCGAGGACGCCACCAGAGATCGGCAGTCTTCCTTCTCAAGGCATATCGTCATGATTATTCCACGACAATATGAATCTGTTAGCTAGCGGGCTGGAAGCTGGAGCGCTGCTATCAACTTAACCCTCCCAAGAAATGCGAGCGAATTGAATTGCTTTCCAAGCGGCTAGATCCCGTCTGCTGCACGTGGCTACGCACCTTCCATTATTATCGCCAGTAGGTCCCTTGGTCGTCTTCACTTCCCACCTTCACTCTTTCACCCACCCACTTTTCCTCGTCCAAGGATAAAGGGCCGCCCTCCTTCACGACCCTACTCGCCAAACGCATCTGTACTACGCATCACAGCACCACGCGGCACTATGGGTTTCTTGCCGTTCAAGAAGTCCGCCGCGGATACCGCCAGCGAGACGCGCTCGCCAACTCCGCCAAAGTACGATACCAACACCGAACACGCTCTTCCCGGAGTCGCACGCGAGGAACTGGAAGGCCTGACGCTGTACGAGAAAAAGTGCGTTCTTATCAACAGGGAGATCGACAACAACGGCTTTGGCAGGTACCAATGGTACATCTGGACCTTGTGTGGACTCGGATACTTCATCGACCTGATCTGGGCTCAGGCCTTTGGTCTGATCTTGGGCCCGCTGCAGCAGGAGCTTGGTTTCCCAGGTATATCCTCCTGGTGTTTTCTGATATGCGCTCGAAGCTGACAATCAATGCGACAGGCGACCAAAGTGGCAACATCTCGGTTTGTCACAACATTCCAGAAGTCTCCCCAGCAACTTGAATCTAACTCTGCCAGGTTGCTTTCTCCGCCGGTCTCACTGCCGGCGCATTCGTTTGGGGCGTCCTCGTGGACATCATTGGTTGGTACTCTGGCATCACTGCCTAGGACTGCGCTTTCTGAGTACAACTTAACCTAACAACTTCGCAGGCCGTCAGTGGTCCTTCAATCTCACCTGCCTGATCAGCGCCGCTTTCGGTCTTGGTCTTGGCGGCTGCAACACCTATAGCGCCTTCCTCGTCGTCACCGCATTCAATGGTTTCGGCATCGGTGGTAATATCCCCATTGATACGACCATCTGTCTCGAGTTCATTCCCCAGAACAAGCGGTTCATGCTCGCTCTCCTCTCCATCTTCCAGCCCATTGGTGTCACCATCTGCTGTGCAATCGCTTATGGCTTCATTCCGAATTACTCCTGCCAACCCGACTTCACCAAAACCAATCCAGATGGAAGCTACCAACTTGAGTCTTGCAATATCTCTGCGCCTGGCCAACCATGCTGCCACAGGAGGGACAACATGGGCTGGCGCTATCTGATGTTTACACTTGGTGCAATCACGCTATTCATCTTCTTCCTACGATTCTTCATCTTCAACTTCAAAGAGTCGCCGAAGTTCCTCGTCTACAAAGGCAAGGACGCGAAAGCCATCGAAGTTCTTCAGCACATTGCCAAAACCAACAAGCGCGAATGTGGAGTTACACTGCAAGACTTCGAGGCGCTTACCGCTGAGAACGACTCGACTAGAAGCGGCGCCGAGCTGTTCGGCACTGGCGACAAGCAGCGTTCTTTGCCGGTGATGGAGAAGGTGAAGCTCGAGCTCGTGCGATACGGCATGCTGTTCAAGACTTGGCAGATTGCACGCCTGACGCTTCTCGTCTGGCTCATCTACATCTGCGACTTCTGGGGATTCTCTCTTGCTGGTAAGCTTGTTTAATGTCATCAACAACACCTGTTCAAGCGTCATCTAATCAATACACAGGCTACTATCTTCCGTCGATCTTTGCCGCGAAAAACGGCGAACTCGGGTTGTCTATCAGAACAACCTACCGAAACTACCTCGCGATCTACACGCCTGGTATTGTCGCTGTTGTTCTCGGTTCCATGATGTACAGAGTACCGATTCTGGGCCGCCAATTCACCATGCTGATCTCTGCGGCGCTGATGGCCGTCTCGATCTTCGTCTTCTCTGCGGTCAACACGCAGCCTGCCAACATCGGCCTCAACATGATGGAGTAGTAAGTCTGCTTGAGATATGGGCGAGTGATTTTCACGAATTACACAAATACTGACCAACAACTCCAGCTTCTTCCAGTCCATGTTCAATGCCGTGCTCTACGGGTGGACGCCCGAGGTTTTCCCTGCACCTGTCCGTGGCACCGGTTCTGGATTGGCATCGTTCTGGGGTCGTCTCTTCGGCATCATCGCCCCTCTCACTGCACAGAGCCTTCTCCCAGCAGGTGGTATTTCCGCCGACCCTCAGGCAGCTCAAAAAGTGTTGTACCTGGCTGGTGGTGTTACTCTCGGCGCCGTCGTGGGCATCGCTTTGCTGCCGAGAAAGCAACTCGGAAAGCAGAGTTTCTGAGTACGTTTCCATTCTACCAAACCCTGCGCTTTTTCTCTCTCTTTCGACTTATGGTCGGATGCTTGCGATGGTGGACTATTCAGGGCAATTTTCTGCTCGGGTCCTGAGTACATACAAACGAATGGGACAAGACTGAGGTCTTTTAACGCGCTCCATAATGAAAACACTACACACTCAATTCTCATCAGGTCTCGTTTCGATGGTATGATTGATGAAGAAAGGGGTCCAAATCTCTCAAGGCACTGAGCCCTCTCAACATGACCGAACGTCAGAAACGACCATTCACTTATTAAGGGACTGCAAGTCGCTCTCGGCGGTACTACGGGTTTACAACATCCCGAGGTCCTCAGGTAGTATGATTTGAGAAATGTGAATTCCTATTGGAAATACCTATCTCCCTTCAAACCTTCTTCCACTGCCAACATCGACTCAACATCACTTTCCTCCCCGCCTTCCGACTCCTAATACTCACCGTCTCCGCCACCACCCCTTCACCCTCGCCACCACCTCCCCCATCCTTAACCCTCTCTCCAGCCTCCACCTCCCCAATCTTCCAACCCCTCAACCCTAACAAACAGATCGCAGCCGCAACATACATAAACCCCGTAAACAGCTGTGCGCCAATGTACCGCCCCGTCCCCGCCACAATCTCCAACGCAATCGGCTCCGAAAACGTGCAGGGCAGCACAATCACCAGCCAAATCAGGTTCAGAGCGCTAGGGACGCCTTTCAACCCAACTACTTCGGCCGACACAGGTGCTACCGTCGCCCAGAAAGTGCCCGCTACAGTCCCACCGACGAGAGCGTAAAAGATCAGAACGCCGTAGGATTTCGCAAAGACCCATACCAAGAGAGCCAGGATTCCAGAGAGCAGGGTCATGAGGCCCGCCATATTGATCCGCCCGATCGAGTCGGAGAAATACCCGATGGGAGGTCTGCCTATGGCTTGGCCCAAGTTGAACAGGGCGCTCACGATCGCAGCCTGCGAAGCCGAGAGCCCAATGTCGTTGGCGTAGTTTGCCAGGGAGAAGATCAAAACCACGTACGCCAGGATGCTGAACCAGCCGTAGCCGCAGAAGAGCAGGTACTCGGGCCTTTTGAACAGTTGGTGATCGAACGAAAGCTGCGAGGAGCCCACGGCTTTGTTGCGGTCGCGCAGCAGGAGGGAGCAGATCGTGTTCACCACGCAGGCGACGATTCCTAGCACGCGGAAGGTCCAGGCCAGGCCGATGGAGGGGATCATGGCGCCTGTGGCGAGGGAGTAGATCAAACCGCCTAGTCCGGAGCCGCAGGTTGAGAAACCGTTGGCCAGCGAGCGGCGGGTGGTGAACCACTGCGGGACGATGCCCACACTGGCAACGAACATGAATCCCATGCCTAAACCAAAACAGATCCCTTGGGATAGGAAGAGCTGCCATATCGTCTTCGCGAAAGACGCCCCAATCAGACTGGCAGTCTCGAGGGCGACGCCTAGGAGTAGCGAGAAGCGCGTGCCGTAGATTCTGGTGGTGAAAGTGGCGAGCGGAGAGACGAGCATGGCGCAGGAAATGGAGAGGGAGCCCACAAAAGCGTATTCGAGGTATGAGGCGCCAGGGAATGTGTCGTTTGCGAGGTAGTGGGCGAGGAAGACGCCATAACTGCTGTTGAGGCCCCAGGTGTGGGCGTTGATGGTGCCGCAGGCGACGGTGCAGACCCAGCCGTAGCCTCCATTGGGTGGGACGTCTGCTACATGTGGTGTCTCCGAGTCCTTCGAGGTGTGATTGTTTGGTGTAGATGCTTGGTATTGCGCGGCTGTGTCTTCTCGCTCTGGTTTTTGTACTTCGTGTGGTATGCCGGTGGCTGGAGGGGAGTCGCGCTCGGCGTCAACATCCTCCTCCCATGCTTTCTTCTCACTCATTACTTCGGTACAGTGGCGATTGCTTGCCTTTGCAAATGCTCGTCAAAGCTTGTGATCTTGATGTCTTGATGTCTTGATGTCTGCGTGTTGCCACAGCCGCAGGAGCATGTGATATGATCAATACGACAGGTGATAGACCGAAGCAAGGAGCCGAAACCCAGGACAAGACTGAACAATCAGTGGTACCTACCTCGAAGGAGGCAAGAGCCAGAGTCATACTGCTCTCCTCATATCTTCGAAAAGCCGTCCTTACCTAATAACCGCAAGAGTGCAGTTCGGTACGCCGGCCAAGGTGTATAGAGTGATCGACAGTACATCAAGCGTGCCGCATAGCCGCCCGGCCAAGCGGTAGGCGAGTGATTTGTTGGTCAAGGTAGTTGGGTAGAATCAACAACAATAACAAAACATCCAGGGATTCTATTCCATCGATCCAGTGCTCTCAATGGCATATGTCCAAAGAAACCAGGCTACTGCCGCTGATACAAGCACATCCATGATGGAGACACTGCTCTCGAGCAAGGTGTCTCAGCGGAGTGAATTTCTCCGGCAGAAGTCAGAGCCGCCGAGACCAGCATTTAAAGACTGCTCTTCTGGAGTTCATGTCTTGAAGGAACGGAATCTCCACCAAAATGTCAGAGCTGGTGGTACAAGCACATGTTCTTCATCAGCGATATCGAAGCAATGGCGATCATGTCAACATGGCCGTAACATAACACACAACACAACCTTTGAGGATTGTAGAAAATCATGCCGTTCGTGAAATTGTAGTAAAAGTCTCTCGCTTGCAGAAACTCGTGAAGCGAGGAGAAGAATTTGACAATACTACCATGTTTTTTACTCCTCGCTTTTCTGCTAGAAAAAAAGAACACACAAATTAAAACAATCGCTTGGCTTTACCCATACCCTAGAGGTCCACACGCCTGGTAGTTGCTTGGGGAGTAATAATCTACTCCTCAGCCTCAAGAGGAGCCTCCTCATCGTAGTCCTCCTCACCCTCGGAGATCGAGGCCTCCTGGTACTGCTGGTACTCGGAAACAAGATCGTTCATGTTGGACTCAGCCTCAGTGAACTCCATCTCGTCCATGCCCTCACCAGTGTACCAGTGAAGGAAAGCCTTGCGCCTGAACATGGCAGTGAACTGGTCACCGACACGCTTGAACAGCTCCTGGATGGAGGTGCTGTTGCCGACGAAGGTGGAAGACATCTTAAGGCCACGGGGAGGAATGTCACAGAGGGCGGTCATGACGTTGTTGGGGATCCACTCGACGAAGTAGGCGGTGTTCTTGTTCTGGACGTTGCGGATCTGGTCCTCGACCTCCTTCATGGAGACCTTTCCGCGGTAGATGGCGGAGCAGGTGAGGTAGCGGCCGTTGCGGAAGTCGGCGGCGGCCATCATGTTCTTCGGGTCGAAGATCTGCTGGGTGAGCTCGGGCACCGAGACGGCGCGGAAGCTGTGGGCGCCGCGAGAGGTGAGAGGAGCGAAACCGATCATGAAGAAGTGGAGACGCGGGAAGGGGACCATGTTGACGGCGAGCTTGCGGAGATCGCTGTTGAGCTGACCGGGGAAACGCAGGCAGGTGGTCACACCGGACATGACGGCGGAGACGAGGTGGTTGAGGTCACCGTAGCTGGGGTTGGAAAGCTTGAGGGTGCGCATGCAGATGTCGTAGAGGGCCTCGTTGTCGATACAGAAGGTCTCGTCGGAGTTCTCAACAAGCTGGTGGACGGAGAGGGTGGCGTTGTAGGGCTCGACAACGGTGTCGGAGACCTTGGGGGAGGGCATGACGGAGAAGGTGGCCATCATGCGGTCGGGGAACTCCTCGCGGATCTTGGAGATGAGAAGCGTACCCATACCGGCACCAGTACCACCACCGAGAGAGTGGGTGATCTGGAAACCTTGGAGGCAGTCGCAGCCCTCGGCCTCGCGACGGACAACGTCGAGGACCTGGTCGACGAGCTCGGCACCCTCAGTGTAGTGACCCTTGGCCCAGTTGTTTCCGGCACCGGACTGGCCGAAGACGAAGTTGTCGGGACGGAAGAGCTGACCGAAGGGACCGGCGCGGACAGCGTCCATGGTACCAGGCTCCAAATCGACGAGGACAGCACGAGGAACGTACTTGTTGCCAGAGGCCTGCAATTGTGTTTGGTCAGTATGGGCCGTGCGTATGCGGGTGCCTGGAGAGTTCATACCTCGTTGAAGTAGACGTTCATGCGCTCGAGCTGGAGGTCGGACGTGCCGTTGTACCTGCGGGTTGTCAGCTGCTGTCCGCGCGCATTGTCAATCGGTGTATGCATACACGCCGGAGCCGTCGAGGCCATGCTCGCCGGAGATGGTCTGCCAGAAGGCAGCACCAATTTGATTGCCCTTTGCGGATGTTAATCACAAGCTCTTCAATTCCATCGGGTTCGGGATGCTCGACGTACACACTGGCCGGTTTGAAGGTGGACCTGAGAGCGAGAAGATGGTTAGCGATGTTGTGTCTTGCACCTAGTAAATACGCGTGCCCCGCGTGTTGTTTCAGGGGCCTGTTTGGCACTGTTGAGCCGTTGGCGGAGGGGTAATACGTACGATCTCACGCATTGCGGTAATCTTGGGCAACTAGTTCGGGGTGTTGGGTTGGGTAATGGGTGCCGGGGTGGCGTGTCGAGAGACGAGAGGTTCGGTGTTGGAGGTGGAGCGAGCGGTGGATGCGGTGAAGGTCTGTTGTGGGAAGGGAAAGCGCGATGTTTGGTAGGCCTCAAGCGGTTCTCGGGCCAAGGCGCTAGCCCGCCGCATGGGTCCAGTCGACCTTCACCTCAGAGAGGAAGCGGCATTTTATTAATCCCAAGTAGAGCTGCAAATCAACATGGCTGCGCTCAGGACATTGACATCGACGCCTTTTGCGCACTCGCGCCACTTTCATCGCTTCCTCGCACTCCCTGTTGGCATCCGCCATGCATCTTCAACACCCCCACCGAAGCCTCGACTGCTAGAGAAGCCCGACCGATTCAATCCGCCCTCACATCCATCTCGCCTTCGCAGCAAGCACAGGTCTTATGGCGCGCCTCTGGCCGAACATGAGCGTCGCGCGCAGAAGACTCGCTCCTACCCTCACATGATGCCGGCCGAGGGCACATTCACCTACTGGTTCCTCACAAACAGGCGCATACACTTGTGGATCTCAATGGTATGTATACCATACGACACAGCACTCTAGCCGGCGGAATCGTCCTAACATATGTCCAGGGTATTCTTGTCATGCTCACTGGCGGTGTCTGGCTTGGTGACTTCCTGCACTCGACTCCCTTCATGGACTTACTCCCGCCCAATAGCATGTTCTTTGCGCATCCATTCAAGTTCATGTGGAGATACATCGAAGTCTACCAAATGCATTCCGAGCACATCACTGCCAAGACGGCTGAGATGCGACGACAGAAGGTTGAAGATGTGAAGAGACGTTCAGAGTACCGCAAAGCGCATGGGCTGGAGGACTCGGATGAATCCAAGTTTGGTGGCTGGACCGTCAAGTCAGATGATGAGGTTCTCGGCCCAACGCCAGCCATGAGAGAAGGCGGACGTCTACCGGCAGAACTCGAGTCTTCAATCGCCATGGATCTGGCGCAAGCAGAAGGCAAGGCTTCAGTCTCAACCCCCGAGACGGAGAAGACATACGTCGACTTTGAAGGAAACACACGGCCGGTGGAGAAAAAGTGGTTCGGAATTTGGTAATCCTTCTCACTCGGTTCAGTTCAGAGAGAGAGAGAGAGAGAGAGAGAGAGAGAGAGAGAGAGAGAGAGAGTGAGAATCGACCCACGCGTGCAAGCCTCATAAGTCACCTGCAAACGTGTGCGACAGACCGCCACGCATCAGTACGCGGGCCCTTGAGAACAAGAACATGGCTTCACCTTTACGCCCGATGCGGACCGCTCGTCCACCGTCTCCCATACGACGGCTATGCGGCTCTTGAAATTCGGCGATCGATCATTGAATTCAGCCAAATGAAGTTTGTTCTTTGGCTGAGCTTTCATCATTTGTGCAGCTCTCGAAAATTTGCATGAACGACTTCACTTGAATACAGCCGTCTTCGCTTCAACGACATTGTATGTAGATCTATTGAAAAGATGTAGGATAAGATGAGAGAACTGTACAAATATACATATATTGAGGTACCGATCGAGACAGCCGCTCCACCATTGCTTGCAAATATGTACAACAAGACATCAACACGACCTGTATACTACATCTGAGTTGTGAAAAGCTCAGCTTTGCTCGTGTCAATTGCACGAATATAAACATCAAGCAGTCCATCACATGAAGCTCAGTCCAGATCCCCTCATTGGCTCATTCTTACTCTTTGGGTCAGATCTTGCGGGGAAGTTCCGCGCGTGCAGGAGCTACTGTACTGCTACTTGCAGCACCGACGCTTTCAATCAGCAACCATCCACAACCACCTCGGCCTATTCAACCTCGCACACTCGATCTACCCCGGCGATATTCTCACTCGACACTGCGTACCGTTCTTGCGACAACTATCAACAGCTCCTACCCTCTTCGTGGTGCGTGAGGCGGCCTGCATGCGTGTCAAGTGAAGAGCATATCCGAGACCATGCAGCAGCAGCACGTCTTCACCCACCAGAACCCGTACCACCAACCGGACTGGCAGCATCACGCACACGGTCCTTCGCAACATCATTACGCCCAGAGTCAGCAAGCGGCGGCTGCTGCGACTGCGGCCGCGGCGGCCCAACAGCAACAACAGCAGCAACAGCAGCAGCAGCAGCAGCAGCAACAACAGCAGCAGCAACAACAGCAGCAGCAGCACTATGGGCGCATGAACCAGAATGGCGGTGGTGGTGCGAATGGTGGCATGGGACAGGGACTCGGACCTGTGCGCGATCTCCAAGATGGGAGCATATTCGGCGCCGGCGACTCGATAAGTGAGGAGAACCGAAGGGTCCTGGAGTGGATCGCGCAGGTTTTGAACACAAACACCAGAGAAAGCGCGCTTCTGGAGTTAAGCAAGAAGAGAGAACAAGTGCCTGAGTTGGCGCTTATACTGTGGCATTCTTTCGGTAGGCTTGCGTGCACGTCGACATCCGAGAGTACAATACTGACCTTCGATTAGGCGTCATGACGTCCCTGCTACAGGAGATCATCTCGGTATACCCATTGCTCAACCCGTCGCAGCTCACTGCGGCTGCCTCCAACCGAGTCTGCAACGCATTAGCCCTGCTACAGTGTGTTGCTTCGCACAGCGAGACCCGTGGTCTCTTCTTAGGCGGTAGGCTAGCGCTCTTCTCAAATTCGGCGTGGACAGTGACTAACAGATCGTGCAGCACATATCCCTCTCTTCCTCTACCCGTTCCTCAACACCACATCAAAGTCGCGACCCTTTGAATACCTCCGCTTGACGTCTCTTGGCGTCATCGGCGCTCTTGTCAAGAATGACTCGACAGAAGTGATCAATTTCCTCCTTACCACGGAAATCATTCCTCTCTGCCTCCGTATCATGGAGACTGGGTCGGAGCTCAGCAAGACCGTTGCTATCTTCATCGTTCAGAAAATCTTGCTCGATGACATGGGACTGCAGTACATCTGCCAGACCTACGAGCGATTCTACGCTGTTGGCACTGTTCTCAGTAATATGGTCACTCAGCTTGTTGACCAGCAGACTGTGAGGCTCCTGAAGCATGTCGTTAGGTGCTTCTTAAGGTACGGCATACTCTCAACCAATCATCACAAAGATATTCACTAACATCGTGATAGGCTTTCGGATAACGCTCGCGCCAGAGAGGCTCTTCGTCAGTGTCTCCCAGAACCCCTCAGAGACGCCACCTTTTCTCCTGTCTTGCGAGATGACGCCGCTACCAAGCGTTGCTTGGCTCAACTACTTCTGGCACTCTCTGACCAAGCCGAACCGACCATGACTTCCTCCTACGGCCCTCACCAGCAGAGCCTTCTGCCCTAATTAGCAACATCGTCTCATAATGGGCCGAGGGCCTCTGCCTTTCCAAGGCAGGACAACCCTTGGAACAATATCACTATTACCAGCGACTTGTACAAACAATATACAGGCTCAGTGCCTGTTACTCGAGGCCCACCGACACCCTTCCCGACCGAATCACTCATAGGTGATCTGAGTACTTTTGAATTACGAGAGATGGATGTACCTCCTTCTCACATCGTCACGACCGACACAACGAAAGTCTCCCACAGAGGACTGGTCTGGAAAGAATAGCAGGACCGGCCGACTGTCTCTCCCTTTTCACATCACATCACTATGAATCCCGAAGGAGACTATATACCCCCTCCTTGGAACGAACTAAAATTGTGCATTTGCGGGAAAAAAGGCAACGAGGGAAAGGGTTCGAGCATAGCATGCGGCGCGCGTGCCAAAAGAAAGGAACTATCTTCGGTTGCGACTTTTCCCAACTTTCACCCTACCAGGCGTTTTTTCATCGGTCGCCGTCACCCCATTGTTGGTGTGGTCTTTTTAAATTTTTCGTGTTGGTGGCTGCATGGTTCAGAGAAAGGTGCCTTCGAAGGTCTTCTTTTGGAGTGAGTGGTCTGTTTGTGTACGATTATGGCGTTTTCTTTGGCTTTTGGGTAATGTTGATAAGTACCTAGGGTTGTGTGAGCTTGGTTGGTTGGGTGCGGAAAACCTGCGTGTGTGTGTGAATAGGTAGGTAGAAACGACGAGTGCGATATCCCATATCTGGTATCTGAAAGGTTTTCAAGGATGGCTCTTCGACGTACTCTGACAATACAGAGACTGTTTCCTTACTTGGAGACCGTCTCTCATGGGACAGATCGATCGGGACAGACTACTAGCAGCGTTGCTCACGTTTGTTCTCGTGTATTTGTCCCCGAGAGGCCGTTGGTCAGCGACCGCACGTGCGGAACCCGCGGACACCGACGATCAACAAATGCTCTCATTCGGATTCCGCGGCCTCCGACACCTTGGCCCTTGCAAATCCAGACGTAACACTATCGACTTTACTCGCGAATCGATGTCGAGCCAAGCTCCTCGCCCGCCGGTTTTAAGTCTTGTAATTGTCGTGTAGGCGAGCTTGTAGCCCTCAAGAGGGAATTGCCTCGCTCTAGCATCCGGTCTGTTGTCTTCACTTTCTCCTTTGACTGCTTTTCTGCCCTCATCACAGCCTTTCTTTGGGATGGATTAGTCCGCGGTCGTCACTTGAACTTTCCCATCTGGATTCTCATTGGCTGCTACACTGGCATACCGTTTGGCCGGGTCGTCATATGCAATTGATTTGGCGGGCGTCATTTTGCTGCAAGTTACGCTGTACTGAACCCACCGCTTATGAATCTTGAAGCGGCCGAGGGTCAAGAAGGGATTTAGGTGGCGGTGTGGGTGTATTAATACGGCCACTTTTTCCTGGTCTTCTTGGACGTTACTCTCTTCTGACAGGATATATCATTGGACTTGGAGGCTTGACCATTCATTGTTTGCACTATCTTATTGTTCATTTACGAACACTCGAGTCATCGAGGACTTCTTATCAACATGTCTTCCGCACCAGATGCCAACAACGCGAGTGCGGTCCTGGACAACAATGTGGGCCAGGATTCGGTCATGGTGGAAGGCGAATCCGAAAAAGCTCGCATCGAGCGACTGAGCCGACAACGACCAGAAAAATTAATTTCAGCATGGAAAGAGGTCGGTTTCATTTTCTCCGTCACCATGTCGCAACTCTTGACCGAATACTTTGTCTCTGGTTTCGTCGTCTTGGTTCCGACTGTCACTCAGGCATTGGACATACCCGCTTCTTCGGCGACTTGGCCTGCCAGCGCGTTCTCACTGGTTGTCTCGTCTTTTCTGATTCCATTCGGTCGGTTGGCGGATATCTATGGCGGCTTCCCGGTGTATCTCGGAGGATGTGCTTGGACGGCAATCTGGGCTCTCATCGGCGGGTTTTCACAGAACGAGCTCATGCTCGATTTCTGTCGCGCCATTCAAGGACTGGGACCGGCTGCATATCTACCTGCAAGTCTGAACCTGCTCGGGAGCATTTACCGGCCAGGCATAAGGAAGAACCTGATGTTCAGTATTTACGGCTCCATGGCTCCTCTAGGATTTTTCATCGGCATCTTCTTCGCCGGCGTGGCTGGTGAATATGCAACCTGGCGATGGTTTTTCTACATTGGGGCTATTCTGACATTCCTGACCACCATCGTGGCATACCTCACCATACCTTCCGACCACCAGGAGCGTAAAAATAATGGTGTAAAAATGGACTGGCTCGGCAGTGCCACGGTGGTGTGTGGTCTGGTTCTTTTCGTCTTTTCGATCACTCAATCCAGCCATGCTCCCAACGGCTGGGCGACGCCGTACATTCCCGTCACACTAATCCTAGGTGTGTTGATCCTTGGTGTAGCATTTTACATCGAAGGCTGGGTCGCGGAGCAACCTCTCCTGCCTTTCGAGGTATTCAAGATCAAATACATGCGTCCGTTCGTCCTTGGCTTGCTCTTCGCCTACGGCACTCTAGGCATCTTTTTGCTATATGCAACCTTGTAGTAAGTCTGACAGCAGCTTTCCAATGAGATGCTCATTTTGACTGACCTCGAACGACAGCATTACAAACATCATGGGAGCCAGTCCAATGCAAGTCGTGGCATGGTACGTGCCAATGGCCGTTGGCGGCTGCATCTTGGCTGGCGTTGGAGCCTTGATTCTGCATCGGATCCCTGGAACGGTCCTGGCTATTATCTCTTGTTTGGCGATTATCGTCGACAGTCTGCTGTTCGCCCTCATCCCTGAAAATGCGGGCTACTGGCCCTGGGTTTTCCCAGCGATGATATGCGCCACGCTCGCGATCGATTTGATTTTCAGCGTCACCAACATCTTCCTAAGCAGCACTCTGCCGGCTCGGCAACAAGGTCTCGCTGGTGCGTTGGCTAATGCAATATTGCAACTCAGTATAGCAATACTGCTGGGGTTCTCGGATATTGTGGCGACAATGACTAGCTATCAGGGCGAGGGTCAGAGTTATAAGAATGTGTTCTGGTTCGAGTTGGCTTGTGGTGCTGCGGCGTTGGTCATATTTGTTGGGTTTGTGAGGATTGACAGTGCGAAGAGCGATCTGACTGCGGATGAAAAGGAGGCGTTGGCTAGAGAATCGGCGGCGGGAGCTTAGTGTCTTCATCGATTCATAGGTTGATGACACAAGTATACATACCATATAGATATCGGTATGCTTTGAAAATCTCGTTGTTATTCTGATTCACTGGGCTTGCGCTCTTGTACGATCGTCTGACAACAGCCATGTCACTCCCTAGAATTGGGCTTGAACGGTAGCGTTTAGCTACTTGAACTGAACATGATCCGTAAGTTAGGTAGTATATCGCTGGGTGACATTGACAGAGATACAGAAATATCTACATCGCACTCGGCGGTAGTACAGCATTGGAACCACTTGGTGTCCTGATGCAACACGCGAGGCAGTAAGTCTATGTGTTGTACCTAAGATGACTACTAACATAAACCTCAGCGGTAGCATAGAGTTGAATCTCCTCGGAACGGTAAGATAGCGGGATAAGATCTCAATGCTTCTGAAATGTAACAGGTGGTTTTTGATCTTCCCAAGTGAACGGTCGATTGGCCAGTTTCTCTGTGGTGCTGTCACGAGCATAAAAATTGAAGATGTACTCCAGAGTCGAAAGATGTAACAATTACAGGTCATGTGAAAAGAGATTGTCATCGAGAAACAGGGAAACAAAACAGTTGACAAGTTTACTGGAGTCGATGCACGCCAAGCGGGGAGCGATTGGATTGGAAGTGGCAGCGCGCGGCGGGCCGCTAAGATCAGTCCTCGTCCTCACCGACGCTCCGCTAAGGACGACCAGACCACAGACCCCATTCATCACACCACACCACGCCCCTCGATCTACCGCCCATCCACCACCCAGATCCCACCCCTCAGGCTCAACCAGTGTCACTTTTGGTGAGTGATCAATCCCATGACAATGTCCATGACCACCCCTCCGCCCGCCGCCGCCGCCGCCGTGCGTGCTGGACCCTTCGTACTGGTCAGCGCGCGGCGGAAGGGACACATATGCGACTCCCTTCAGGCAGCCGCATTTACTTACTCGGACACCCTATATCAAGAGGCGCATGTCGAGTCTCGCTGCACACTTTCAAGCGCACTTTCACTGACCGAGTCGCCCGCGCTGTACAGGACACGAGACCTGATACCCTTTTCCTCCAACACACGACTTAACACCCACCACAACCCACCGCAAACATGGGTCTTACCTTCTCCAAGCTGTTCGACCGCCTGTGGGGCAAGAAGGAGATGAGAATCCTCATGGTTGGTCTCGACGCCGCCGGAAAGACCACCATTCTGTACAAGCTGAAGCTCGGTGAAATCGTCACCACCATTCCCACAATCGGTTAGTAACACTTGAGTGACACCGACAATGCGATCCGGAGCAGGCGCTGACCTCCTGACAGGCTTCAACGTTGAGACTGTCGAGTACAAGAACATTCAATTCACCGTGTGGGATGTCGGTGGACAGGACAAGATCCGCCCTCTGTGGAGACACTACTTCCAGAACACCCAGGGTATCATTTTCGTCGTCGACTCCAACGATCGCGACCGTGTTGTTGAGGCCCGCGAGGAGTTGCAGCGCATGCTCAACGAAGACGAGCTTCGTGACGCTCTCCTCCTTGTCTTCGCCAACAAGCAGGATTTGCCCAACGCCATGAACGCAGCCGAGATCACCGACAAGCTTGGCCTGCACTCCCTGAGGCAGCGTGCCTGGGTACGTCTTTTCTACGATGTGTCGGAATAAATGGACCACAACTTGCTGACCTCTTCCCACAGTACATCCAGTCCACTTGCGCTACCTCCGGTGACGGTCTTTACGAGGGTCTCGAGTGGCTCAGCAACTCCCTCCGCAAGGCTGGCCACCAGTAAATGTGCACCAGCACATGAGACCCGCCAACGCACGAACCGCGCGAAGTCGTCACGTGACCCCATGAGAAGCGCGAACAGCCGTGCACGAGCACAAAGTTTAGAACAATCACGAAGAAAGCATTTTGTGTTTCGTTTCGAGAGAGAGGGGGAATGGAAATTCCAAAGAAAGTAGCGCGGATGGGAGTTATTGTTGCCAAAGAATGGGACGGGCAGATCGGTTGTATGCTAGGGCGTCACGATGCGATTATCCTTGCGGAATACGGCTGCAATTCACATTTCTTTCTATACATTGCTCTTGCTGCCGCTGATGCTATACCCTGGTCAGTCAGCTCGAAAAGTAGTGCGACGGACTGGGTTCGTTCACCCTCTCTGTTATAAGTATTCGACATTTATTGGTTTCCATTGACATTGGCAAGTCTCAGCTCCGCATGTGAATTGATGGATGTCTGCTCATGTTGACCTGTAGACGACACTTGTATGGTCGAGCGGATGCCACACCAGCGATCATGACATTGGGCCCTGGTTCCCATGATTTCTTCCTTCGGTGCTGCCAAGTTTGCCGCATAAGACCCGCGATGGTGCGACCTGATATGGTCGGAAGGTATGCATACCACCATCAGCATCGCTTGAGCAGAGTTGATGCATACCGACCAGCGAGAGTTGGTGCGTACATGTATTGAATTGGTGCACTCTCGACGGAGCTGTCTCGTTTGTGCCCCCTTCTGCGTTGCTCGACTTGGAACAACATATATCTGCGAGTGAGAGGTATGAATCAGATGATGATCCCAAATCCAGACATCCAGATCTACGTCGCCTATTTACGCGGTAGCAGAGAAACATCAGTATGAGAAGTATCAACGATGCCTTGCTCCCACGAAACGCCCGCAAAGAAAAAAACCAGATCCAACAGGAGGAATATCATCACTACTACGCACCCAAAACAAGAAATCAACAAAAGCAAACTCGGAACCTAAATCCTCGCAAACCACCTCGCTGCTCCCTTCGCGCCCTTGACAGCATACCTCCAAACCCAACCCGTCTGCAGCGTCCCGCTCACGACGCCAAACGCTATCAGCGCCGCGAGACTCAGCACGAAAACCACGCTGAAAGACGCCCAGAACTGGCCCAGGGTGTACTCGGCGTGTTCGAAGGGGACGCTGAAGTAGGCCATCACTAAACTGGCGGGTAGGAAGAGGATGGTGAATTTGGTGAGCAGCAGGGTGATGCGGGTTAAGTGCTCGACGTCGAGGGATTCCTTGAGGGTTATGAGGGAGAAGTTCTGTTTCGTGTTCTGGTCAGTCAAGTCGGGTCGGGATCGTTTGGTTACCTGGCCATCATGTCTTTTCTGTGTGGAACACGATGACATTCGGGGCGGGAGTTGCACTTACCAGCGAGACGAGCGATTCTTTCTGTTTCAGATACTCTTCGATCTCGTTCAAAGCGTACAGGTCTATGAGGTCTTTGAGGCGAGCGAAACGCATGCGCGACGGGGAGCTGAGCGAGACGCCTAGCATGCTGTCTTTCTCCGTGACGAAGCCTATGCCGCGGACTGTATCGACGCTTCGAGCGTCGCTGCTTTCGCTCACAACACGGGAGTTCTCGAGACTAGCGCTTGTGGGAGCGACGGGTTCCATCACCCGTGCGATCAGGCGGTTGTACGCCTCGTAGTGCCGTCTCAGCACGCCGAGTTCCTTGCCGATGCGGTCGAGGCGGTCGATGTGGGTGAGTTTTGGAGATGAAAGCATGTCTCTTCTGAGCGCTGCGAGCTCACGGCCGTAGCGGGACTCTTTGCGGGTGATCAGGGTGTAGCTGTTTTGCCAGTTCTCAAAGAGGTAGTAGAAGAGTAGGCCGGGAGTGTCGGAGGCTCGATGGGCAGATTCTTCGGGGGTGCTACCTAGGCGAGAACGGAGAGGTAGGAGAGTCATTGGGTTTCGGGCGTGGAGAGGGTCGGATTCGGCGAGGGATAGAGAGCGGAAGACGTTGGTGAGGTTGCGGCGGGATTCGTTGAAGATGCGTTGCTGCATGGGAGAGAGGTAGTTGCTGCTGTCTCTTGGAAATGGGTCTTCGTTGATCGTGATGACTGTGCTATCTTTGCAAAGAAGTAGCCACGTCCAAACGCGGTGGCAGTTGGGGAGATGATCCTCGTCAAAAACATCGCAGTCGCTTGTGTTATCGCCGTATCGCGTTCCATAAAGGGAATTGTATCCAAGGCAGACGTAGTTTCGTCCAAAATCGATGCTTGAATAATGCCACAGGTCGTTCACGATGCGGTAGATATTTCCACCATTGTTGGATTCGTGGCTAGCGATCGAAAAGTGCTCGGATAACTCGTCTGCACAACTTGCAGCTTCCGTCTTGACTGAAGATGTTGCTGAAGACTTATTCCAGAATTTGTGTGACTTGCGGGATGGGTATTGGCTTGGTGCTGGTGTCTGTGGCTGCATGGGATCCGAACACATCAGTCCAAGGAGACGCGGTGAGAAGTCATACATCCTTGCGAGGGATTCGAGGATCTGCTTTTGGCGGTGCGGATACCAAATGTTGATCCACCTGGCGTTCAGACTGTCCGGCCGATCATGTTCCATCAGCTGCTCGACTGTTGGGTCTGTGAGATCAAAAGTGACATAAGCACCGTCTTCACCAAAGTCAAGGATGAAGTTGGCGGTAGAAACATCTTGTGTTCGGCTGATGAGGGAAGCAGCAATGTCAGGGTCGTCTAGATTCTGGAAGTTGACGGCCATGTTGGCAGTGTGGCGAGTGTAAAGATATCTCTGGTCGATGGTATTGATCTTGCGGATACCAAAGGGCGAAGAACAAGAGATCAGAGGAGACTGGAGTATACATGATGGGCAACCTTGGGCGGATGTACTCGTGCTGGTAGGCAACAGAGTCAGATGCAGGCTGGGCAGATCAGTAGTACTATAACCGCAAGTATGATCATACTGTACACTCAGACAAAGGTTGATGTCCCCATGCGCAAGAGTTGAAACACTGATCACATGTCGGGATCGGGATGAGGCTCTGCAAGCCGAGAGTTCTGTGACTCCACGAATGACTCGACAAATTTAGCGATATAACAAGAAAGCGTCCATACGACAACATGACCGATAGATCGACCATGCACAACCAAGCGGTGTCGAAACACGGTGTTACGCCTACCTCATACCGTATAGTCACTATACCAAAGTTTACTGGTGGTGAAACGAACGACAGCCCGCCGCACGTATTAGCACACAAATTTCGGGACTTCAGACTTCTTGCCTTGAAAACATCACCAGGTGCCTTCGCCTCGACATACGATGATGAGTCGCGGCGCAGTCTCGAACATACCTTGGAACGTCTGAGGTCCACCAAGGCGACGCAATTTGTGGCTTTGGAAGACGGTGATTCCTTGGAGGATTTTGCAGTCTGCGAGGCAGACATGAGTGATTTGTTAGAGCACGACTGGCTTGGGATCGTGGTGTTGATGGGGCCTAATCAAGATGTCAAGAGCATCTCCGCCAAGTCAGAACCACTCGACCAGATGGCAGCGCAGAGTGATCAGGCGGCAGAGGTAGAAGGCCACGAGGCGCTTCACTTCCATCTCAATGGCATGTTTGTTGTGCCACGCGCGAGGGGATGTGGTATGGGCAGACGATTGATTGAAGCATCGCTGGAAAAGGCGAGGAGGATGAGTGGCGTGAGTGGTATGGAATGCACCATCATCGTCGACGAGTGGAACCACGCTGCAAGAGACCTCTATGCGGGTTGTGGGTTTAAAGTCGTTGCGACGGAAGTGTATGGCGATAATCGTATCGCCCTTCGGATGGAGCTGCGGCTCTCTGCGGATAGATAGATGGGGACAGACATGGGCAACGCTGGTAGTAGTCTGTCCCGATTGACTTGTCCACTGAGAGTGCGGGAGGAGGGCGAAAGCGCGTGAGGGCAGATAGTTTAAGCATGACAGTGTTTGATGTCAGCTGTTAGGTAGCAGAGGCGTGACAAGATATGAGTGATAATCACGAGGCATGGCTCGCGGGTGTATCGAGTTTGGCAGGCTCTCAGAAGGCAAACACTCCACAGCCGTTGATTGGTCGCCACTTCCAGACACACACCGACAACTCAATCGGGACTAGCGCCTACTTCCAATTCTTGCCAAGCCACCCCACGAGAATGGAGGAATCTTCAAATCTCTCGCGCGGGCCTCATCTTTCTCTCTTGCAACCGACAAACTAACGCCAAGCCGTACCAATAACCCTCCCCCGAGAAGTTATTGGAAGACCAACACCGCAATCATGTCGAAGATCACGGTCGCTGGCGTGCGTCAGAATGTGCAGGAGCTGCTCAAGTACTCCAACGAGGAGAAGAAGCGCAACTTCCTCGAGACCGTCGAGCTCCAGATCGGCCTCAAGAACTACGACCCCCAGCGTGACAAGCGTTTCTCCGGCACCGTCAAGCTCCCCCGTGTCCCTCGCCCGAACATGGCCATCTGCATTCTCGGTGACCAGCACGATATCGACCGTGCGAAGCACGGCGGTGTTGACGCCATGTCCGCCGAGGACTTGAAGAAGCTCAACAAGAACAAGAAGCTCATCAAGAAGCTGGCCCGCAAGTACGACGCCTTTGTCGCGTCCGACTCGCTCATCAAGCAGATCCCGCGTCTGTTGGGTCCCGGTCTTTCCAAGGGTAAGTCATGAATCCTCGTCTTGCAGAGATATGGCCAATCCACATAACAATTCACTAACTCCCTACTGCTACAGCCGGCAAGTTCCCCACCCCGGTTTCCCACAACGAGGACCTCTCCGCCAAGATCACCGAGGTCAAGTCCACCATCAAGTTCCAGCTCAAGAAGGTTCTCTGCATGGGTGTCGCTGTCGGCAACGTCGACATGACCGATGAGGAGCTTGTTGGTAACGTCATGTTGTCCATCAACTACCTCGTCTCCCTCCTCAAGAAGGGCTGGCAGAACGTTGGCTCCCTCACCCTTAAGGCTTCCATGAGCCCCCCCAAGCGTCTTTACTAGACGTTTCGCTTGGTATGAGTGGGGTAGCCCGCGCGCGGATACTTCTTTTTTTGGGATAGGAATGGAGGTCAGCTAGTATCTGTACTTTCTCGCCTTGACTGGCTGAGGAAGGCAGGAATGGAAGCTTCAGTTTCTTCTCCCATCTGTGTCTTCCATTATCTTCAACTGTGAGCTGTTATGTCGAATGAGTCGTGAGCTTTCACTGTCACCGAAGTAGACGAGAACCATGTATAGATGCGGTGCCGTACGTGCTGTTCCTTTGTAATTGACATCTGTAAAGTGCTAGGATGTTCTCAAAAGACGTCGAACCGCTACATAGCATTACATTGTGATGTCCTGACCCAACATAAATACGATCATTCATTGAAAACACTCTTAAACACGCCTTCGTCCGCCTTCTCTCCCTCCAAAGCGTCGTTTGTCTCAACGTCGACCCTAGCCCGCTCTTCTGGTATCATATCTGCACCCCTCTCCTCTTTACCACCACGATCACCACCTTCAGTCCCACCACGCGAGAATTTGGGCAAGCCGTTATAGCTAGCGTGCATCATCATCCTATCAAGAGCAGCTTTGCTGACCAAGTTGCCGGTACCAGCACCTTGACCGCCTCCACTGCCGTCTCCCGCACCATTCCCAGCTCCAGCTTCACTAGCATCCACACCCGAGTTCGCAGGCGGTTTGACGCCGAAGCGCTTACACAAGAGACGAGTTGGGTAAAACAGGTGTTTCGACCGCGTAAGCGGACCGTACATGCCCACTTTGGCAGCTTCTTCGGCCGGATCGGCGGATTTGCTGGGAGCCTCTGCCGGCGCGTCAGGGGCGTCTGTGGCCAGTTTGGGTTTGGCAGTGGATGAGGTGAAGCGCGTGGCCATCAAGCCGGAGATGGGCTTGAAGACTTCGGCCGCTTGGGCGAACTCGCGGAGCTCTTTGGCCCATTCCTCCGCGGACCAGGTTGGGGGGCGCGGAGGGAGGGTGGACGAGAGACCTGCGCGGAGGGTTAGGAATGCCGTGTAGCGTGCGCGTTTGTCGAGGTCTTCGCTGTATGGCATCCAGCCGCTGTGGCCGCGGTGGAGAGCTGCGGAGGCTGTTTGGGCGTCCAGGTCGGGAATTAGGTCCCACAGCGTTCGATTGGGTGCTGTGTTGCTTGCCTCGAAGCCGGCTGGTGCGCTTTCGCCACGTGCTTGGGGGAGGTTTGAGCGGCCGCTGGCGGATGCGAGTTTGTCGCGGGCTGCTGGGGTCATGAAGTCGAAGATGGACTTTCCTGGGAGAGGAGCTTCGCCCAAGAGGGCTGAGCGTGCTTTAGCGTCGAGTGATGATGCTTTCGCGGCGTCGGTGGTTGACTCGAAAGTGCTGGGTTGGACGTCGAATTTGGTGGCGCGTTTGGGTTTCCATCCTTGGGGAACAATTGGTGGTGGGTAACGGATCTCGGTCAGTATTAGAAGAGGTTTGGTCGACAGGACGAAGCCATTGAGAGGAAGTCGGCCATCGTGGCATCTTCGGAAGCCTTCAAGGGTATTTGTCGGTCGCTGAGTTGCTTTCTTCGACGATGTGAATGTTGTGCGCTGTGCAGTTGTGCTTGCCACCAGACCGCCCTTGCGCTTCTTCTTGTCGCCTCCTATGATTTTGCTGTAGTTGATTGACGGGCCAATCGCGTACGGATCCTCGTCGTCTGAGCCAGTATCGTTCAACACACCCACTCCGAAAGAAGACTTTTTCAGCTTCTTGGGCTTGACGAGAAGCTTGGAGCGGTTCGCAGATAGAATGCGCGCGTCTGCGTCGCTGTCGTCGTCCTCGTCGTTCGCACCACGACCCACGAGACCATCAAGACTGCCTTCTCCAGCGAATCCAAGACCCTTCTTGTCCGTCTTCTTGCTGAAGGTGATCATACGCGTATTCTCGGGTGCAAAGAGATGCGTCTCACCACTCTTGTCACCTTGCGCTCTTCTCTTCACCTTCGCACCAACACCTTGACCCTGCCGCCAACCCATACGCTGCAGCAACTTGACGCCCATGGTCTCGCCCGTCGTCTTGAACATGTCGGAGAACATTCCTTTGGATGACTGGTCTCCAGTCTTTGAGCCTAGGCCTGCGAATGTGCCTTGTGTCTCCAATTGTTGCGCTTCCTCCCGCTCAGCGAGATCCTCTTCGTCCATGAAGTCCTCCGGGCGGAGTTGTTGCTTTTTACTGCCATCCTGCGCCTTTTGACCGCGATCTTTTCGCGAGGAGACGAATGTCGAGGGTGTCCAGCCTTCTTTCGAGCCGACGGAATTGAAGTAGCTGTCATGGAAGTCAGATTCTGCGGATTCCCATGCGACTTCCAATACTATCCCACTCACCCTGCGCTGAAACCTCCTGTGAATGCGCCATGTAGTCTCTTCCTCCCGCGCTCATCCGTCACTTCTTGCTTCCATACTGGCACATAGCTGCCGTCGTCCCTCGCTTCCGGATCGTAGGCTGGCAGAGGAGTTCCATATAGAACAAAGGGCGCATGCTTGGGCGGGCTATCGGACTCGAATGCGGCTCGGGAGCGCTTGGAGGTCATGTCTTAGTGTCTGCGGTTTTACTGACAGCGAATGGCTTTGAGATGGCCCGTTTGCTAGGGAGAGATTGGATAGGGCGGACTTACCTAGTTGCTGCGTGTGGTCATGTTGGTTTTTCTGTAAAAGTGAGGGCTAGATACAAACAGCAAGAGCAAAAGGATGGAAGGTTTTTGCTACTCCACGTGCTAAGTTGAGTGATGTGACGCTCACTACAGTACTGCTAACGGTAAATGTATGGCAAGTTTCTATTTGCAGCATAGCATGGCATGGCATACCTTGGTCTATCCAGCGGCCCGCTAGAACCAGAACCAGCCCTCGCCCGCATACAACCGCCAGCCAGATCGCACGGGGGGGCCATCCATAATCACGCACTTGAGCCAGCCAACTTTCACGTGCTATTGCTGTTGACGAGACCTCACTTTGTTTACTACTACCAGTGCTGCTATTCGTGCATGGTTCAAGCCAGGCACCCATCACAACATCAACCTTATCGACCTGCTGCTGCCCCGCCCCCGACCATCTCCGCTCCACCCCCCTTAGTGCCGCCTGAGTAAGACGAACGCGTGCGCAACGGCGTCCAAGGTCGTCCTTCTTGTGGTCCCTCCCCACCACGGTCCGAAAGGGCATCTCCAAACACTCCACACCAGCATCAACACGTCTACGTGGACGTCGAATCTCTAGCACGACATATCAACATCGTTGTCAACACTGCCGCCGCCCTTGCGAAACCCCCTGTCGCCAACACATGCTTGACAGCGCGCCACACCCCCCTCTACGTTATGTCTGCTGCTGCACAGCTGCCTGCGAGACGTCCGCAGCAGCCGGCTGAACGACCGCATCGCACCCAAAGCACTACCTCCCGTTCTGCCGCTCCCTCTTCTCCCCGCCGGACAATGTCGCAGTCGCAAACACAAAACTACTCTCCCAAAACGCATTCACGGACAGCATCAAGTCACCTACAACCCCACCTACAAAACGAGTCAACCAGTGGCCGACCCGCCAGCTCGCGGAGGAGCGAGTCGCGCGACACTTCCATGGCACAGCCAACACCACCCAGCGAATCTGCCCGAGCTACCTCGGCACATAATCATGCTGGTGGACACTCTCGCTACAATACAGAGCAGCCGCAGCCTGCACCGTCAGCTGTTAATGGCGCTGCTCCATCAGAGGTCAGGTCATCGACCGGCCAGAATCTCAGGAGGAGGACAACTCTCGACACTCAGACCGGACATTGGGAGCTTGGCAAAACTATCGGCGCTGGCAGTATGGGAAAAGTGAAGCTTGCGCGGAATAAAGAGACTGGAGAACAGGTCGCTGTGAAGATCGTACCCCGAGGGACGAATGATGGAGAGCACCGCACGTCTGCAGAGCGCGAACGAGCAGAACACAGCAAGGAAGTCCGCACGGCACGAGAGGCGGCGATTGTTACGTTGGCCGATCATCCTTATATTTGCGGCATGCGCGATGTTGTCAGGACAAACTACCACTGGTACATGCTTTTCGAGTATGTTAATGGAGGCCAGATGCTCGACTACATCATCAGTCATGGTCGGCTCAAGGAGAAGCAGGCGCGGAAGTTTGGCAGACAAATCGCCAGTGCTCTGGATTATTGCCACCGCAACAGCATTGTGCACCGAGACCTGAAGATTGAAAACATCCTCATCAGCAAGACTGGCGATATCAAAATCATCGACTTTGGACTGTCTAACCTGTTCAGCCCGCGAAACCATTTGAAGACATTCTGTGGCAGTCTGTACTTTGCTGCACCAGAGCTTCTGCAAGCGAAGCAGTACACTGGGCCGGAAGTTGACGTGTGGAGTTTTGGCATCGTGCTCTACGTTCTTGTATGCGGCAAAGTACCATTCGACGACCAAAGCATGCCCCAGCTGCATGCAAAGATCAAGAAGGGTGTTGTCGAGTACCCCCCTTGGCTTACAGCGGAGTGCAGGAACTTGATAGCCAGGATGCTCACCACAGATCCTAGTCAGCGTGCAACATTGGCGGAGATAATGACCCACCCATGGATGACAAAAGGCTTCAACGGCGCGCCTGACAACTACCTCCCTCAAAGAAAGCCACTGCAGCTACCATTGGACCCTGCTGTGATTGAAAAGATGACTGGTTTCGACTTTGGAGCGGCAGATGTCATCACAGCACAATTGACAACCGTCCTCGAGTCTGAAGAATATCAGCGGGCTGTTCGAAGTGCAGAGAGGAAGAACATCCAGCACACACCTGAAGTTGAAAAGAAGCGCGGCGTTTTCGACTTTTACAAGCGAAGGAACTCTACAACAAGCAGAGACACGCTCAATACGCCCTCTCTGGAAGCAGTTCAAGTGGGCAACGATCCCATCAATGCTTTCCATCCTCTCATATCGGTTTACTATCTCGCCTTGGAGAAGCAAGAGCGTGAGGCTCGGGAGAAGAATCCTGGCGCTTTGGAGATGCCGCGGACCGAAGGAGAGCAACTTGTGCAAGTCCCTGGTCTGCCAGAGCCACCGCAAGCTGCATACACCAACTCGCAATCATACGAGCTTGCTGGAGAAAAGCCCACTGGCGGACGCTCTCGACCGCGTGCTAGGACACATGGCGAGGATGAAGTTACAGAGGGTATGAAGAATGTCAACATCAACAACGCACCGTCACCTACAAACCCGGCAATCATTGAGCCGTCCAGTGGACAGCAACAACAGCAACATACCCCAGCTCCCATACGAAAGGAAAGCGCAGCAGCTGGACTACTGCGCAGATTTAGCACTCGACGACACAAAGACTTGCCAGACCGCAGCCACCCACCACCTGCTTTGGCAGTCCACGGCCCAAGTGAGGCACCTAAGAAGAGCTTCTCTGTGCGACGAACTAGAGACTCGAGCGCGACGAGGTTTAGGCCAGGATCTGCTCAGTCTCGCCAAGGTGACATGCTTACGCCGCCACAATCAGACACCCCGCAGGAGACGAAACCCAAGCGAGGTGGAGGACTCGGTCGCAGTGTCAGTGTTAACTCCAGCGACATTAGAAGACGCCTCACTAGGCGTGGTGTGTCAGAGGGGTCCTCAATGCGGCCTCAATTGTCATCCACAAACAGTCATGACACCAGGCAATCGATGGATCAGTCTCGCAGTGACTATGCTACATCAGACAACGAGCCTGCACAGGGTGGCGCTGCATCTGGATTCGCTTCAAGAACGAAGTCCCTCAACCAGGGCCGCAGACAAAGCATGCAGACCCGCCGTGTTCGCCGGGATGGTGCGCGCACTTCTGATGTACCAGAGGAAGACGAATCCGACGTTCGACATGAAATGAATTCCGGATCGCCTGGCAGTCCGCCCGAAGCAAAGCCTACCTTCCTCAAGGGCCTCTTCTCCGTCTCCACAACATCCAGCCGTCCTCTGAAAGTCATCCGCGCGGACATCATCCGTGTCCTGGGCCTGCTCGGTGTTGAATACCGAGAGATCAAGGGTGGCTTCGACTGTCGCCACGCCCCCAGTCTCGACGCCTCACACATTAGCCCACCCAGCAACTCATACCAGCGCGCAGCCGGGGAGACCAGCACCCACGTTCAGAACGATATCGGCACCAGCACGGCTCTGCGGTTTGAAATCTTCATCGTCAAGATCCCTCTGCTTAGTATGCACGGCATTCAGTTCAAGAAGGTCGATGGCGGGACTTGGTATTACAAAGACATGGCGCAGCGGATTATCAAGGAGGTCAATCTCTAGTCTGCATTTTACTTTTTTCTTTCCACGCGTTCGGCTGCGTCGTCATTTTCTGAGTTGGGTTAATTTTCTTCTTTTTCCTGCAGGAGCATATTTACCTAGTAGCAGCAGCGTTCATAGCGATCGATCATGCAGGGACTTTTTACCCTCTTTTTCTTTGTCAAGTTCTTGACGTGCGTGATGGTGTTGTCTCTGCTGATTGATTCAGAGGATGTGTTTCTGTATCTCGCTGGATAAAGTTTTCAAAGATGGTGGTATCGGCGACTTCCGTATGTCGAAAACTTGCTGGTACCAGTCAGAGGGGTGGCAAACTAATTTCAACATTCAGACAAGATAGTATAGAGACAGCAAAAGAGTGGTAAGTCGCTGACACCTACAACGTACGAACGTGGAGGGAAAAGGTATGAGTGGACTTTTGTTTGTGAAAATATGTCCATTCGTTCTGGCTCGGTGAGTGTCTGGTATTCTCTACATCTGCTAAGTCCTTCGTCTCCTTCTGCAACTTCGCCTCGAGTTCGCTCACGTCAGACCTCTCCAACGATGCTGCATCACGCTGTCTCAATCGCTTCTCACGCGCCGGTTTCACATCACGCTGTCTCTGCAGCTCCTCCGCGGCCTCCTCCATCTCCGTCGCACGGTCAGACAGTATCTCGGACGATTCTCGATCATGTCTGCTTGCTTGCTGCAGGAGCTTCGAGCTCAAATTTTTTTCCCTAGCCACTAGAAGTCTTTTCGAAGGTTGGCATGGTTACGCTGCGTTGTGTCATTCATTCTCTTTGTGAACATCGTCGAGGTCATCGATGAATGCCTGAATCCAATCGTCGGCCAGAAGAGATTTGATCGAAGCAGAGTGCGCTTGTTTCATGTGAGCGTGAAGCAAAGATCGCTCTGGGAAGGTCAAAGAGCAATGAGCGCAGGGAAACTCAACTTCCATGTTGCCATGAGCATTTGGGTCATCATCAGCACCAGCAGAAGCGGAAGGGGCGGCAGTAGAAGCACCACCGGCGGCAACATCGGCGGCGGTATCAGAGGTAGTATCATGGGACTTGTCCTCAGGCGCAGGAGCTGGAGCTGGAGCTGGAGCAGAAGCTGCTGGGTCCTCAACGTCACCAGTATCTTGGAAGCCATCAGTGGAAGGAGTCGACTTGCATCTCGTCGGCGTACAAATCGCTCACCTGTGCAGCAGGGGGCTGGGAGGTTTTCGTGAAGATGTGGCCCATGGTCGGCTCGCCAAAGAGGTCGAGGGCCAAGGAGATCTTGTCCTTCAGCTACTCATACACTGCGTAGTACGGTACCAAGCGATCCAGGAGCGCGTTCTGAGGGTGTCTTTCGTAGACACGGTCCAAGCTGCGGAGAAGGCGACCAAGGGACGGAGGAGCACGGCGACGAGCGTGTCATGGCGGAAAAGCTGCACAATCTGACTTTGGACCAAGAGATCCAGGAGGCTTCACCTGCGTCCAAGGCGAAGTCGAAGTTGAAGTCGAAGGCGAAGGCAAAGGAGGTGAAGTCGCCGAAGAAGCCGTCAAGCCCGCTGAAGAAGCCAGCCATTGGATCTTCCCGGCCGAGAGCAATCGCAGTTGGTTAATCAACGACATTGTACACTGATACCTTAAGTATCATTGAGCACTTAGGTACTCGTATCGTATCCAGCAAATCATCGCATGTCTAGAAGTCCCGATCTTCTCAGTTTCCGTGGAATCCCTACCCCAACTCCTGTATCCACCCTCAATCCCACCATCGAACCTGCTCTCTCACCTTCGACGTACAAAACATAAGTCCCTCAGATAACACAATACTGCCAAGCGCACCAAGGATTCAGTCTACACCTCAACTGATGTGTCGATCGTGCCAATATGCCTGCAGTATTGTCTTGGAAGGATGGCGTGCTGGTCACGACAACTGAGGAAGAAAAGCCCGAGATCTACAAGATGCATCATGCACGTGGCCGAGCTGGTCTTGACGAACGCTTATGCGTCTTGCTTTCTTGTGAGGGCTTTGAAACTTAACAAGAAACAAGACATTGTCCTATCGACCACGGCGATATTGAAAGACAACATGGAGGATCCTGCAGATATTCACGACAGCTCTGCAGAAGAGGATCTACACGACGGAGATGGACTCTTCGGATATGTTGGTAAGGTCATACCATACTTTCGCAAGAGAAGTAATGTCCTGCTCTTCAAGCTTGATATCATGCTACTTTTCTGGATGTTCGTGGCAGGTGTAAGTGAACTCCGAGATCGACACCAATAACGCATTCGATAACGACTGTCGCAGTTGATCAAAGAACTGGACCAATCTGCCACGACTCAAGCGTACGTATCCGGAATGAGAGAGGACCTTAGTCTCTATGGAAATGAACTCGTCAACTTCAATACATTCTTTTCGATCGGCTATGCGATCGGATTGATCCCAGGCCAAATCATACAAGCGAAGGTCCGGCCATCTTTGTTCCTACCGTGCTGCGAGATCACATGGGGACTGTTGGTGCTATTGTAAGCCTGCTTTCATTTTGTCATTATGATCCAAGCGATTCAGTGGCTACTTTGTTTTGCATCTCACTGGATGAAGTCTTCGCATGCGATGGCATCAGCAGGTCCCGTGCGCCAGAACCACCCTTTCACCAGTGAGATACTCGAAACACAATACATCCCATCGAGGCATTCAAGGCAGTCCAACCATACACTAACAACACCCTCCCAGCACCCACATGGCACCCAACGCCCAAACAATCTACGCCATCCGATTCTTCCTCGGCCTGCTGTCCGCCAGCTTCTGGCCAAGCGTGGTCGCGCTGATCTTCAATTGGTACACGCCCTCCGAGCTCGCGGTCCGTCTAGCTTTTTTCAACGTCAGCGACGTAGCAGGCGCAATGTTTCTAGGAATCCTCCAAGCCGCACTCTACCGGAACATGAACGGCGTGCACGGCCTGTCCGGCTGGATGTGGCTGTTCATCATCGCGGGCAGCATCACCGTCGGCCAGGGATTGCTGGCTTTCATCACCATCCCGGACTCCCCGGCCATTACTCGTGCGGTGTGGTTGACGAAGGATGAGAGACAGCTGGCTCGAGACCGCATGGATTCCTTCGGCGCTACCACCAGCCGCATCGTGCCCGTCGCCGTCCTCAAGACTAAGCTTCGCCAGATCGTCGTGCATCCAGTGACATACCTCGTGATGATCTCGTTCGCCCTCTCAGCCTGGTCTTCGCAAGCAAACTCCTACTTCGTGCTCTACCTCGAAAGCATCAAAGACAGCGCCGGAAACCGCAAGTACAGCACCTACCAAGTCAACATCCTCCCGCTGGGTGGCTACGCCCTGCAAATAGCCACTAGCATCGCCTTCAACTGGCTTTCAGACTGGAAGCACTGGCGCTGGCAGATTGCCGTCGGCTCAAGCGTTGTATCTGCAATCGTGCTCGCCGTGCTGAGCGCCTGGCCGTCAAACGATAGGACGATCCTGACATTCTACTTCCTGACGTATGCCACGAATGCCGGGAACCCGAGTTTGATGGCATGGCTTGCGGAGCTCCTGCGAACGGAGCCGGAAGCTCGTGCGATCATCGTTGCGATGACAGTCACGCTTGTTTACGTCGGGCATGCCACGATCCCGCTGGGTGCGTGGAGGGTCGAAGACGCCCCTAGATATCCGATCGGCTTCCCGATGGCGACTGTCATGTCTGCTGCGACTGTCTTCACTCTGCTGACTTTGCTGTGGTGGGCAAGAAAACACCCGGAGATTGCAGAGCGCGGATACGGCGGAGCGAGCTTGCAGGAGGAGGTCAGCGAGGACGATGAGGGTAGAGGAGATGTTGAAGTCGGAAAGGGAGGGGCAAAGGTTTCCAGCGCTTCAAAAGATGTAGCCTCTGGGAGTCAGCGCCGCTGAGCACAATAGTCAAGATGCTTTTATCGAGGTAGCCTGTGCTGTAGGGTATTCGGGTCATGTTATGTCTTCTCTGCACGGTATTTCCTTCGCAACGTGCAACTCACGCGGACTCGCTAGGTGTAATTAGAGAATGAATGGGAACACGCCTTCATGTCGGGCTTTTCAAGGGATCTGACTGGCACCTCTCACTTCTGCCGGAGATGCTCGCTATGCCGTGCAAGAGTATCAAGGCTGCCAATGGCTCGAGAGTCGGTGCCCTCGAAAGTGATCTTGCGCAAGGGGAGCCATGGCAGTCGTCGATCTTTGGTTCGGTCGCTTGAATGCGGCGTGGCCGTGTGTAGGTGGAGTATCATCGAGAGAGGCTGGTGAGTCAAGTGACGTTGAAATTGAAATTGAAGCTGAGCTCGAGGGCCCATCGCGCTCGCTCCTGCCATTTCCAGGACTTTCGCGCAAACTGACCTGAGACGCGTCGGCTTCTTTCTTGAACTTCAATGCCATCAAACACAGTCAACCCAATCTTGCACATCCATCCCACAACTCACGCCGCGCAACAATCATTGTCCTCTGCTCTACAGCATCGGCCTCAGAAAGCTGCGATACCTCTCAGCAGCACGAAACCCGGATATTCTTTCGTGCTATCCATCACAGTAGCTATCGAAGACTTGTCAAAGCCGAACACCCATCGGAAATCAGAGAACAACATGCGGTCTGCCACGGCTCTCAGGGAACAGATTAGTTGGGACAGGCTACCACCACTGCTGCCCATACCTGTCCCAGTCTGCTCGCCATCCAAGTGACCAATCACAGTGTCGCCCTGGGTGAGCGCCGAGAACCTTCTGCCCGCTCGGACGCCCGTGGTGCCGCCGCCTTGGCAGCGCACTGGCACCGCCGTGAGAACGACTTCGTCGTCTTGCGTCCGCTGATCTTGTTTCCTTTCTCTCTTCACATCAGTAGTAATACTACATCTACCATGGTAGCTTCGCTTCGGCGACTTGCTGAGTCTCGAGATTTTCTTCCGTTCTCGGGGTTCCGTTCCCGGCTACCTTGATAAACTGCGTCCGTCTTTCCTACCAAGTGCGTTCTTTACCAGTGGAACGGGTTTGTGGGATGGCCGCTACATATCTTCTTTTGAAGATGACTGTACGTGGCTCATCCTGTGCATTTTGACAGCTGCATGCTCAGCGTCTCGTTATCTGCGATGCAAGTGAGGTCTGCAGCGACTGCCTGCGAAATTTCAGCGTTACTCGTCGTGACTTTCACCAAACATGAGCCTCTGCGAGCATGGGTCCAGATTCCAGGGTGTCAAGTTTCATCTTTGATACATGTTGGGTAAAAGCTGCATGAGTGCTGTAGCGCCATTGTCAAGATCGCACGCTTTGGGAAGAGTTTGCATACATGCGGTGACGACCTCTCGAGTGACAGATTTGGGCGACGATGGCAGCAGCATGTCCATGTCCCTAAGAGTCGTTATGGCTGAGCAGGACGACGAGGCTGCATTTCGATTTGCGAAGACAACACGCAGAAGTATGTCTGACCCGCCAGCTCAGTGCAGTACTATAACACTTTTCGCAGGCAACTTGCTATGTAAAATTCAAGCCTGCTGCTCACTATTGGAATGTGGAGACCAATTTTGGGCAAAGCAGATAGATGGAAGTGCTATCTGTCTGTGCGGCGGTAGTCTATCATCCGCACATATACAACGAAGTGATAACCCCGTTCATGTACGTCCACGGAGCACATCTATAAGAGATACCAGCTGTCTATCTGCCTACCGCAGACATTTTGCGATACTGCTTACCTCTCGATATCAAGGTATATACACTGCATTGCATTCGTTTCTTCCGGAAATCCTTCCAAACTACCTTTCAACGTTTCCGGCTCCCCAACTACAGCCATCGTCTCGTCTGTGCCACCAAGCAACGCTACCAAAACTGTAAACATATCCGCCGCCCCTGATCTTTGAACGAGGGAGTTGCTACCCAAAACAAGCCTTTTCCGTACCAGGAGTTGAGTGCGACCCTGCAGGTATCCTTCAGCCAAGTCTACCACATCACATCCATCAACCACAATTCATCGCCCATCATGTCCGAGACGAGAAACATTGTAATCCTCGGAGCCAACTTCGCCGGATTGAGTGCTGCCCACTACATCATCAAACACACCTTCCCACAGCTGGCCAAAACCGACGATGCTAAATACGTTCTGCACATCATCAACGAGTCGACTCACTTCTGGTGGCACATTGGCGCGCCTCGCGAGCTCGTCTCTGTGAAAGATGCCCCCCACGACAAGTACTTCAAGCCTATCATGGACGGCTTCAAACAATACCCTGAATTCCAGGACTCGATCGTCTTCCATCACGCTTCCGCCACCGGCATCGATGTGACCACCCGGACTGTCACTTACACAGGTGGCGATAGATCCGACGTACTTCCTTACTACGCGCTTGTCATCGCGACTGGAGTCCGCTCTCCCACGCCTGTCACTACCCTTCATGGCGACCACAACATCTCGATCAAGGCACTGGAAGACATGAACACTCGCCTCGCATCCGCGACCGAGATCATTATCGGTGGCGGCGGACCCATTGCAGTGGAAACCGCCGGCGAGATTGGCGCTCACCTCCAAGGCAAGGCCCGCATCACACTCGTAGCCGGTGGCGAAAAGCTACTTCCTGCTCTTCGCAAGGCGCTCGCCGAGAAAGCCCAGAGCCAGCTCGAAAGTGTCGGCGTCACAGTCCTCTACAACACCAAAGTCACCAACTCGACCGACACCAGCGACGGCAAGACCGAAGTGCATCTCAGCAGCGGCAAGTCCATGACAGCCGATGTTTACATTCCAGCAGTTGGAGTGACGCCCAGCACATCTTACGTCCCCGACTCTCTCAAGCGACCCGACGGTTACATCGACACCAACCCAACGACCCTCCGCGTTGACGCCGCTGGTCCGCGTGTGTACGCTGTCGGCGATGTGGCTAAAGTCGACAAGGGTGGTGTGCTCAACCTCTACAGCGCCATCCCTGTCTTCGGCGCCAACTTCGCCCATGATGTGCTTAGCGATGCTGGTGTTGCCTCCGTTCCTGCCGAGAGAGTCTACAAGCGCAACGACGGTGAGACCCAGCTTGTGCCGGTTGGTCCCAAGGCCGGCGTTGGTGCTTTCAATGGGTGGAAGCTGCCATCTTTCGCGGTCAGCTTTGCCAAAGGAAAGGACTACATGGTCGGTCAGATCCCGACTATTTGGGAGGGCAAGAAGTTTGCCAAAGCTTGAGGGGTGATGTGTGTTGTAGCGATGTGCTCGGGATAGGATTGGAAGACCGGCGTTTGTCTGAGAATAGACGGATGGAGGAGAGACTGTATGTAATGGGCGGCCAAGGCACGTTTCGATACCCAAGTATGTAATCTCATTGTACTCATTCCATGCAACATGCACGCACGCTCAGTCATTGTTCATCCTCTGCTTCTTTTGATGGATAGTCTTATAGTTAAACCATCAACACCAACCCTAACCCTATCCCGTGCCAACAGCATTGAGTACAGGATCATCTGACCATGTTGTGGCATCATCTGACACGCATATCCATGTCTTCATAATGAGCGTATAAATGTTGGGTCAGGGGACAGGCTTGCGGTCAAGAAGCGACGTAATGAGAGCTCTAAGTTACGGTGGCATTAGAGACGCACATTTGTGAACAAGCGTACCATCCACTTATCATCGTTGAATCATGTAAAGAGCCGGCACTTCACAATTTCAAAGTAATCGAGGTCACCCACAACATCCGACCACCAAACAAAAGCGATTCAAGTATCATCGAAAGTATCGAACGCAAAGACACAGAAATGTAGTGCTCATCGAATCTCTCACCTCACTTACACCGGGGTTAGGGTTGGGATCAGGTCTTGCACGAAGATCCATCACTGCGGTGGTCAGAATCCAGATTTAGATTCCTCGACGATTTCCTGCAACAACCAAAACCGGCAGAGACCATGATTGCAACCACATGCGACCGCGCGTATGCACGAGAGTGCCTAGCTCGCTGCCTGGACGGCACTGTAGAGTGATGGTTTACCGTTTTTGCGCTTGAGGTGATATGCATGAATTCGCCCGAGACCTGCCTTACATCCATCATCATGCGAGTTAGCACATCTCTTTTTTCCTTTCTTCCTCCCTTCCTTGGAGGTTGAGGGATTTGGTTGGATGGAACATGTAGTGTCCCTCATTAAACTTCGTTTCGCATAATGGACTTGCAGCATGCATCATGCGCGCTGGACTCGTACAGTAGGCGGACGGATGTCTGGAGGAACGCTACACGTCGAAGATACGTACAGTCAATGAACTCAAGTTGGATCAACAGCAATCAAGATATGCGATCTACTGAGACCTGACATACCAATGATGAGATTGAAATGCAGGTCTCACATTTCCGGCCAGGCAGCCAGTCAGTCAGCCACAAATTACGCTTTTTTCCCTTTGCAGACCTGCACGAGACGCGTCCTTCGGTACATCGGTACGGCGGTGTCGAGCGCGAAAGCGATGTCAACACCACAATCAAATCGCATACAAGATCGATTCGCCACAATGGCCGCGGCCTCGCAAGCGAAGTCGTAATCAGTCCACTACCGATCCGAGACGCGGACCGAGACGGAAAAATCGTACGTAGTCGAGCATGTCAGCAGAAGGCAGTGGGCGCGTCGTGTGATCGCTTAAAGAAGGCGATGTACCGCGCGGCTGGTAACTGGACATGTAATGCGATTTGCTTGGCGGGCAGAGACAGGACGGAGATTCGTCGTCCTGTAAGCCTGTTCGCTCGTCTAAATAACTGGCGACCGAAAAAGTGACATGCAGATTGTTGTTGCTGAACGCTACGGCCCGCGCGAGCGAAGAGGCGCTTTTCGGGGAAAGCGACGATCTCGCCGGCTTGTTGTGATCACCACTTTTCTGGCAAGCCCTCGATGCCAGATATGAAAGGCCGGCCTTGATGGGCGACGGGGATGCGATAAGGTGTAAGATCGCTAGAACCTCAAAGCAGGTAGTGAGCCGTCGGACTTGGCCACGTGCGGTTTGCTGCGTTTCTTTCACATTTCCTTCCCTTGACGGAATTCGGCGCGCCGACCGAGAGACCGAGAGAGGGCTGGAGAGGCAAAAAAGAGATTCATGCAATCGTCAACTATACAATAGCGTTGATCGGCGGTCTTGATCGCTAGCGGAAGAATCAGGGTGTATATTTGGTCTGGCTGACTTGAGGTAGCAGGATGAGGCGCGTCTCGCGACCGACCAACCAGCGGCTTCCATCAAGAGCAGCTGCAAGTCGATGACGAGCGCGCGTCTCTGTCAAGACTCTAAAAGACGCGAATGACTCGCCAGAGCACGATATAGCACAAGCCGCGTGACCTGCATGTCTTCCGGATACCTGCGCCGATCGGCATGGTCAAACGGGAGCTGGACAAGCTGGTGCTATGGAAGGACAGCTTCGAGCTCGTCGTCGGCGCCCTGCATGCGTGGCGGCCATGGCTGTTCCGCAACCGAGGAGGAGAGAGCATAGTGGTTATCAAGCAGGAATGAAAGCAGGATGCGGTATCCATCAGCTTCGTTCAATAGCGCGATTCCGGGGCTGAAGTCAGTACTTTGCTGGGTACAACTCTCCTTCCGGAGGTTCAGCGAGCAACAGGATCCATCGGCCACTAACAAGCAGGCCGCATCAGGCGAACTTCAAGATACGTCTCGATTATGGCTAAGGCGCAGGCCGCTAACAGTCTAGTGAATATGCAGGCGATAACACAAACTGCGCCACGAGTTGACGAGCTTCCGCCGAGCTCATGAACAAGGGAATAATGATAACACGAATCATCAGACGAGACGATGCTTCAGGCTATCTAACACGCCATGTCAAATACTACCATCGCATGGGCAGGAGACTACCGTCGATTAGCGGGCCTTCGAGGGACTTGATACATCATAGTATCAAGACAAGAGTGTTGAAATAGACTCGAACGTGTTCAGATGACTTGAAAGTACGAGAGATGAAAGATGTAAGCTTTCATCGGTTCGAGATGGTAACACTCCCAGGAGACAAGTCGATTGGGACAGCCTGCTGTCAGTGTCGCCTGGATCTGTCCCAGTCTATATGTCTCCCTAGAGGATGGTTACAGTAGATGTAGATGCCGAGAACGATTGTCTCGTGTAGTGAGCAGTGATATAGCAAGCTTTTGTCAGGTATACTTGGACTTGGGGTCATGCACACATGAGACATGCTTGCTCTCTAAGACGCAATATGAAGAGCAAGGCGGGCGGATCAGGGTCGTCGAAGCTGCTTTCGGCTAATGACAGCTCTCGCGTCTGCGTGAGCGCGTAATCGTATAAGGTGTTATATGGGCGATCGTGCCGTGCGTGTGTTGACTACCTCCAGTTGCTGTTATTATTGTTGCTCCTTCATGATCCTCCCTGCGACGTGCACACCCTTTGATTCAGCCGTCGGGGAACGGCTACGGCTCGTCACCCATTCTTTCGCACCGCAACACGCCGAGAGCTTATATGGCATTGCACCAAAAGGGATCCTAGTCAGATCAGGATAACCCAGATACCCGTCTTTGTCCACTACACCGTCGTCTCGTTCCGTGTCGTCTCGCCAATTGACAGCGACGCCGTCCCGCTGGTCTGATCATATTCATCCTCCTTGCTTGCAGCTTTTTCCCAGTGCTCAAGTCCTCGGGTACATACGCTACCTACCACTGTGTACTCATCACACAGTTACATCAACCGTACGGCGGACTAGACCGAGGTCCACTCGTCACTTGTCCGTCCCTTGCCTTTGAGAGGCTTGTGGAACGTTTGAGTGGCCTGGCGATCCTCGAGCACAAGCCATTTCACCGCCCTCTGTCCGCCCTCCGCCCACAAAGGCAACAACCAGACATCGCACAACAACAGCTCATCACACGCAGAGGACAGGGAAAAGTACCCTCGAGGTCCAACACTGCACCGCGCTCCGCCCGCCGACGAGAAAGGAACGCGCTCCGACGGCTCTCGTGGCCGACCGGGATTCTCACTGCAGTCTCACAGCACAAGAGCGCACAGCAACTCGAGCTAAGCGGGGACGCCTAGGACCGCCTACGCCTTATTCGTCATCGTGCTCGGGCTCCCAGCTGTGCTCCAGTGCTTTCAACTCTCGACTTCACGCCCGCGCCCGCGCCCTTGCTTCCACCACCCAAGACTCAAACCCGGCCTCATCCACGCGCGCATCCTCACCGTCACAGCACGATCGCAGCTGCGACCCCGTCCACCGCCGCCCGCCGACCTCTGCTCCCACGGCGCGCGCGCATCAACCCGTGTCATCTGCGCGCGCATCCTGCTCGTCCAGTCGCGCGACCGAGCGCAAGCGTCCAGGCGCAAGCTTCTACCCTGCGCAAATCGCAAGCGCCTCGCCTTAGACCTCACGGCCACGGCGGCGGGTCGAGCCCAGCGCCACTGGCGCGTGAATAGCGACACAAGGGACCGCACAAACCGGCTACCTGAGCATTACTGTGCGACTTCAAAGATCCCGGTAAAGTCGCGACGGGATGGGATGCTGGTAGTCTTGCCTGCAACAATCTACACGTGCAATGGAGTCTGGTACAATCAACCCAGCAGCACTGAACGCTTCCGGTACGTCCTGCTGCTTGCCCGCATAATGCGACGTTGTCGCTCGTTGCGTCTTTTCCATCGCGTCTCTTCACGTTGCGACTTGTGCTAATACCAACTTCCAGCCTCCACCATCGCCCCGAACTTACTGTCACAGCCTAATCAACGCGGAACCAAACGAAACAGGTCGCCAGACGAATACGGCGGCGCGCTCGCTTCAGAAGGACAAGGCGGTATGTTCATATCATGTCCACGACAAGCGGTGAAGCGCTTGATTGCTGCGTACAATGCTGACCTGATCCCCTGCAGACAAATACAAATCTAACAAACGAACAAAGTCCACGGACGCTTCTTCATCAAGAACGATGTCGCTCTCACAACCGATGCAAACACCACAGCTCAAAACAGAGTCGCTTCCAAAGTCTTCTCCAAGCCAAACATCTCCACATCGGTCGACGCCGGGATCTGCGACCAAGCCTGCTGTCATCAAGGCCCTACCGACTGTGCGCGATCATACCACGGATCAACTAGGTGCCGAAGGTGACGAGTATATCCCGAGGGAGATCGACGACCACGGCGAGACCAAGGTGTCGAAGGATGGCTACCCACTTGATAACCGCAAGTACAAATGCCGGACGTTCCAGGTGCCCAATCGTGGCGAAAAGCTGTTCATGTTGGCAACCGAATGTGCCCGTGTGCTAGGCTACAGAGACTCGTATCTTTTGTTCAACAAGAACAGGTCTCTGTACAAGATCATTGCCAACCAGCAAGAGAAGGACAATCTCATTCAGCAGGAAATACTGCCGTACTCTTACAGGTCGCGTCAGATTGCCATCGTCACAGCGCGATCCATGTTCCGACAGTTTGGAGCGAGACTGATCGAAAATGGTCGACGCGTAAGGGATGACTACTGGGAGGCAAAAGCCCGCAAGCAAGGGTTTACCGAAGAAGACGCCGCTGGAGAAAAGCGACCCGGAGCAGCCAAAGCCAGAGAGGCTGCAGCTGCAGAGGCCAGCAGCAACGCCTTGACGTCTCTGCCTCAGGGCGAGATCATTTACAACACCAACGGTCTTGAGGGACACCCACCTGGCCTTCATCCCGCAACCTTGGCTCCACTTCCGATGATCCACCTACCGAGTGACGACCTCCGACCGAGCAGCTATGGCAATGTCATACGCCCGAGACAGGAGATCGCTGGCCCACCCTATCAGGATAGAACCCAGTCAAGTAGTGCGGCAGAGATCCTGACTCAAGCCTCCCATGCGGCCGAATACAACAAACAGCTTGGTGCTACACGCCAGCACCGATCCCAGTACCTCGACAACTACTGGAAGCGTCCTCATGAGCAGCCATCGCCCCAAGTGACCCAGCCTGAAGGTGACATGAACACTATCGCGCCGCAACATTTGCAGCAATCACCCCAGGCCGTCGCAGGTAATGGTCAGCCTCGCCTCCCACAGCAAGATGCCATGTCACACCCTAGCACTCAGATGATGCCCCAATCATACCCGGCTTTCCCCAATCAGCAGAACCCGATGGCTTCTCCAGTATCTGCCATGCAACAACGGTCAATGCCATCTGCACCCATGCATCAAGGCTCGCCATCAATGAGCATGGGTCCTGGTCAGCAGCAGCAGCAACAGCAGCAGCACCGTCAAACCCCATCATACGGCGGCTACCCTTCGAATCAGATGTGGCAAACGCCTCTGCCGCAGCCATCTCCCTTATCACAATCCCATCCGATGTCGCAGTACGGCCAGCAGCAGCAACAGCCCCAGCAACCTCAACAGCAGCAGCCGAATCAAATGCTGCCACCTCAAATGCCAGGTCAGGGCAACATGAGCTACGGACAGATGAACGCCATGGCCAACCCTGCCTATGCCAACATGAATCGTAGCATGTATCAGCCCAGCCCAACTCAGCAGCAGTATGGCATGCAGTCCAGCGCTGCTCAGCAATCGGGCATGCAAAGCTGGTCGCAAGCTCCTGGTACGTTGCCTCAGTATGGCCAAGGTTTCCAGTAGGGGCATAGATGCCTCTTCTACTCACGCGCCACACGAATTGCTAGTTCCGTCAAAACAACACACAAGTTGTAAGCCGACGATGTCCACCATGCCAGACTTAGACTCGATCATGTCCCACCTTCCTGCTCGGTTGCATCATCACCTCTGGCGGCACTCAAGAAGCTCAAAAAAGACTTTGCGGTTTTGTCAGAATCTACAACGATACCCTCCATCGGAGTCGGCGCCTACCTTGTTTTGCTCTGCACTGCTTTGCTTTGATTGATAATCCACCGACATCGACTACACTTCTCTGCTCATATTGGACCTACGGCACTCGTGCCATTTTCCGTGACAGCACGCATTACGACAAAACCAACATCAAAAACAAAAACAAAAAATACCCCACCACCCCATTTTCACTTCAGACTGTTCTGGGCGAAGGGCCGTTTGACCGTCCTGGTATTGGTAGGAGGCGATAACGTCCGACATATCAAAGTCCATGAACACGACCACTTCCGCGAAACCTTTCTTATCCCGCAGGCGAGAACACAACAACAATATCGGACCGGAGCTGGAGCAATCTAGCATATAGCGAAGGGAGGCAGGGCTTGGTTGGCTGGGAAAGGTCGGTTGGGCGGTAAACGCGGCGGAGAGGAAGTCTCCTTCTTTTGTTTCAGGAATTCGCCATTCTTTTTGCGTTATTCTCTCTCCCTCCACTTACTCAGAGTCGGATATACCCCCAGATTGCCGCGTTCTTTTTTTTCTGGTTTCCTTTGGACGTTTTCCCTCGGAAAATTGTTCCTCATTTCGTTTTCCTCTCTTATGTCGCTTATCTTTTTTTTTTTTTTTTTTTGAATGCTTTTTTCTGCAGCCCAACACGTTTTGCCCCAAATGTCTGCCCCATGATCTTACAGTCCCAAATGCAACGGCTCTGAGGTCCTTTTCTCCACCCCTACTCGTTGTTGCATCGAGGTTCCGATTATGCTCTGTGTGTGTGCGCTGGCCGATGCATGTTGTATGTGAGACTTGCATGTTTTGTGATCTGGGTTTCTCGTGGTGTTCATCATTCATCTGGCCGATCGTTCTCTTTCAATACACGATTTTTCGTCTTTCGCTTCGTGACGACGGTCACTTTTTGGACTGTACTGTCATCTGCTTCTTCACTCTTCACACTTGAGATGGGTAGTACTGCTGATGGAGGCTGATTCTTGTCTGTCTGGCTTTCTCTCCGCCATCAAGCATTCCGGAAGACTTTGGAGCAGAATTTCAATCAACGAAGAATCGCGCTGGTTCGTTCGGGAGGTCGAATGCTTTTGCTATCTGGCGGAGGCACGTGGTGCTCTTACATGTAGCGAGCGACTTCCTTCCATCGATGGTGATTCCCTGGATGCCAGTGTGATGGCGATGGCGAATCCTCCGCTAGAACGAGTGATCTATATTATTCTCATCTCACTACTGGTACAAAGCTTTCACCCGTGGTCCGTAATATCGGCGAATCTGGCACATCAGGTTTGATTCTGGTGGCACTGATGCAATGCTGTAAATCAAGGTTACCTACCAGGCCTGTCATCTCACTTGTATCAAATATGTGGTAGTATCGGCGGCTTCCGCGGCTCGAAATCAATCCTTTACTTACACAGAGGGATGTCTCATGTGTCTGCAGGTGGACGACTCGATGCTACCGTGTCACCCAGGAACCCGACCGGCCGGCGCGAACGTGCTTTATTCTGAGAACGATGAGGTGGCGATATACATATGCAGCTGGAACGATCGGACGAAATGGCTAGAATTTTGCGTCTTTTTTTTTCTTTGAGTCAGGACGTAAATTTTCTTTAAGGCCCTTGCTGGCATTCAATGTAAAATCTCGCCTGCCAAGAACAAGTGGAGTCTCACGCATCCAACACCTGAGCGATGTTCCTGATGTCCTCGGGCGTAGTCCTGCAGCAGCCGCCGATCAGACTCGCGCCCGCAGCCCGGAACTGCAAGGCCGACTCGCGCATCTGCTGTCCCGACTTGTCACCCGTCCACGCGTGCTGGCCGGGCACGTACGTCTCGCCGGAATTGGGATAGCAGAGCAGCGGCAGAGTAGTCAGCGTGCTCATGTGCTGCAGGGATTCCAACGCTGTGCCAGGCGGAACGCAGTTGATTCCGAACGAGAGAACCTGGTCTTTGTACTGCGAGACGAGCGCGAGGACTTCGCTCATAGGCGTACCGTCGCTGAGGTGTGTAGCGTCTTTGAGCGTGATGCCTAGCCAGGCGGTGGCGGAGGGAAACTCGGTCTGGAGCAGGGTGAGGAGGGCGCGCATTTCGGCGAAGCTGGGGATGGTCTCGAGGCCCAGGAGGTCGACGCCGGCCTCTAGGAGGGCTGCGATCCGAGGGCGGTGGAAATCTTGGAATTCTGAGGCGGCGCATTGATAGTCTCCTCGGTATTCTGAGCCGTCGGCGAGGTATGCGCCGTATGGGCCTACGCTGCCGGCTACGAGCAGCTTGCGAGTGCTGGGTACTCCAGAGTCGTAGGCTTGTTGCCGTGCTTGCTGGGCGAGAGTGGCGCTGAGTTTGACGAGATCTTTGGCTTCCACCTCGGAGAGGGAGAGGTGTTCTTGGAGACCGCAGATGCTGGCTTGGTAGGAGGCTGTGATTCCAACATCCGCCCCGCTGAGGTAATAGTCCAAGTGAACCTGGCGGATACAGTCTGGGTCTTCTAGGAGTGTTTTGCCTGACCAGAGTGCGTGAGAGAGATCATGGCCTCTTGTTTCGAGCTCTGTCGCGAGAGCACCGTCGATGATGAGGCTCTTGCCGTTTGCCAGCAGGCCGGTCAGGTCTTGTGTTGACAGCATGGAATTTTATTGTAGAGTTTTGCGATGGATGTTTGAAGTGTCCAGTATCAATGGGTCAAGTGTGGTCAGATTGTTTCTTTTTAGACCACTGTTAAAACGAGGATATCGCGTGTTTCTCCAATGGCTTGCGTGCCCACAGTCATACCGAATTACCAGAGCACTGGATTGTGGAAAAGCCTAAACTTACCTAATGCCTTCAGAGAGAGGCCCGAATGGGTCTGGTCAGGTCATTGATGGGCAAAAACTCGATGTTGCCATGATCGGGTGGTTGAATCAATGACTACTGCTATTCATGAACAAAAAGGGACGTTCTTCAGAGGTTCTGTCGCTCGATCGTGTTGTCTTGTAAATACAGGCGGCTTCCCAACTCGTCCTAGCGCTTGCCTCCACGTGTGCAATGGCACGTTGACGCTCGCGGAGGCAGGCAGCGGGCGATTGGCTTCACTCTGCCAACCTAACCACAACCACAGTACCAACACTTCAATCCGCTGCTACAGAACAACCCAGTGGAGGGCAGGCGACGCGCCCGTATGTCACCATGTCGCTCTTCTCATTCTCTACCCCACTGGATATCGATATAGTCCTCGCCGACACCGACGATCGACCCTCCGTGGACGTCAAGCTAGACAAGAACCGGCGAGAGAAGGCCCCGTTATACCTGGACGGAGAGACAGTCAAGGGTGCTGTTACAATCCGCCCTAAAGATGGCAAACGGCTTGAACACACCGGTATCAAGGTCCAGTTCGTTGGCACCATTGAGATGTTCTTCGACCGCAACACCCATCACGAGTTCATGGGCTTGCAAACCGAACTGGCCGCGCCGGGAGAGCTCCAACACCCTGTTACCCTGCCATTCGCCTTCAAGAATGTCGAGAAGATGTACGAGAGCTACAATGGAATCAACGTCAAGCTGCGCTACTTCCTGAGAGTTACGGTCAGCCGGCGCATGGCGGATGTCGTCAGAGAGAAGGACCTCTGGGTGTACAGCTATCGGCAACCACCTGAGAGCAACAGTGTCATTAAGATGGATGTTGGTATTGAAGACTGTCTGCACATTGAGTTCGAGTACTCCAAGAGCAAGTACCACCTCAAGGATGTCATTGTCGGCCGCATCTACTTCCTCCTTGTGCGGCTGAAGATCAAACACATGGAGCTGTCCATCATCCGCCGCGAGACCACAGGCGTACCGCCAAATCAGTATAACGAATCGGAAACGCTGGTGCGCTTTGAGATCATGGATGGCTCACCTTCGCGCGGCGAGACGATCCCCATCCGCCTCTTCCTGGGCGGCTTCGACCTCACGCCCACCTTCCGCGACGTCAACAAGAAATATAGCACACGATACTACCTCTCCCTAGTCCTGATCGACGAAGACGCCCGCCGCTACTTCAAGCAAAGCGAAATCGTCCTCTACAGACAGGCGCCTGAGAACTCCGAGCTCGCGCAACGGCAAGCGAAGGAGATCCAGGCCAGCTAGGAAGACGCTAACGAGACACGAGGGCGCTTGGAGTTTGAGGAACACACAGAGGACAGG
>Ga0265797_10000968_pt1 | contig 51925 bp, 65 predicted proteins | sample P2T30metagenome_FD_192433 | JGI IMG/M metagenome (GOLD analysis project Ga0265797, IMG submission 192433) | Plant litter microbial communities from East Loma Ridge, Irvine, California - P2 T30 | ecosystem: Environmental > Terrestrial > Plant litter > Unclassified | place: USA: California...
GATCTATTAATAATATTTGCCGGGCAGTGGCCCGACAAAACAAGACCAAAACCGATTGTATAACAACCACACTGATAAATCGTATGCATGCATATTGGATATATCATCTACTCAGGTAGTAGAGAAAAAAAGCAAAAAAAAAACTTGTAGCTCGCTTTGGTTACATGTGTCATCCTTAGTGCAGGGGCCATGCTAATCTTCTCTGTATTGTTTCAAATTGACCAAATGTTCCCCTGTGAGGAATGTTAGTGAATGTTTGAGGGAAGCTGGGGTTCCGCACGCGTTAACCGCTAGGCCAAGCGCGCAAGTTTATACTTACAATTAAGGGAACGAAAGTTACACTTTGCCACCGTACAAGTACTCTCAGTGTCAAAGAATTCTTGCTCGATACATTCTGGCAAAAGCACTGCCAGCACCCAAAGGCCTGTCGCACCTGCCACTAAACTTCTTGTCTCCTGCATATTCCCACCGACAGCCTGATTTCCCACGCTCTTGCGACCACTCTGCAATAGCAAAAGATGCCATCCGAGAATCCTCTGCCCTGTATGCCAGCCTACCATTCGAGGAGGGTGTGTTGTTGTGAGGCGATGCGGCGATGCGGCGGCACCAATGTCATCGTCCCCTCGGATAACAACTCGGTTCGAGGAGTCAAAGCGGTGCATTTATAGAACGAAATGTCACCGAGCTGACTGCCGGTGCCATAAGAGTGCAATAAGATAGTTCAAACAAAACTATGCATGATCGCATCGTCGAGGAAAAGACAATAATTCCATGCTGCGGACGAGCATGCAAGGAATTGAACTGGTGGGGTACGATATTCAACCCACTGCTCTGTGGGTCTCCCCATTTGCCGACGGGTATACCTGGGTACATCCAACTACCACTGCTGCTACTAACATTGCTGCAACCACCCGCGAGGTACTTCAAACGATCTTATCGACGACTTGTAACGATATGACAGCTCGTCGTATCTCAACGTTTGTGGGCGTTGACTCTCGCGGACGAGCTTACAAAACATCCTACCAAGCAATTGCTACAGACGCCTCTCGCTGGATCTATACGCGATATTCTGCTATGCAATTCGATTAAAAGCGTTCTGTCTATTGGTCGGAATGCAAAAATTGCGTTACAAATAACACCAGCACCAGTACCAGCCTCAATACTCCATGCTTTCCTCATCGCCTCGCTCGCATGCTTGCCTTCACGTTTCCCACGGTATTGGACAAAAATGACGCTGACAAGACGAGATCTATAAGTCAGACAAGCAGGTACTTCGGGCTGGTGAGAAAACGGGTCTGAACGATGGAGATGGCAAACATGTTGCTGATACCGACGACGCCCGAAGTCTGGATATGCGCCGATTCAACGCCATCTTCGGCTACTACTTGATCATGGCCGTATATGGCTAATGCTGCCCATGCGCACCTTATCCTGCGCGCTCATGCTATGGGGCAATTGCGCCGCGTCACGCTTATCGGCGACCATCGCCAGCCCTTGCCGACATTGTTGGCTGGAAAGAACCTTTTTGCGGCGTCTGGATTGCTTTGCCAAATACGTAGCTCTCAGCGGTAGCACAATATCGAACAGAGGCAAACTCCACAGGTAGTGCCTCCCCGAGCCATGAGCGATGTGGGTATATCCACAGTCCGCGCAAGAAGAGTATCAATCCGCCGCGTGGGATTAGAACACAAAAGCAAACTCCCGGCATCAATCACACATCCTCCATCCGAACATTGCGACCACAGCATATCAGCACCCAGGGTATTCTAACTCTGATCTTTCCCCTCGCCATTCCCCTTGTTCTCCTCCCCCTTGTTCTCCTCCCCCATGTTCTCCTCCCCCTTGTTCTCCTCCCCCTTGTTCTCCACTTTCTCCTCCTTCTTCTCCCCACCAGCACCAGAACCAGACTCCTCCCCAATCCACTCCTCTCTAGCCTCCAACACCTCCAGCGTCCAGATAGTATGCTCCCTAGCCGTCAACTCCAAAACAGCAACGTCCAACGCCATCTTCCTCTCATCCTGCAAATCCAGCAGATCCGCCAGCAGGAGCTTCAGGATCGGCGTCGACAGTCCTTTGAAGTGGGCGGCTCGCACGTGGTCGATCTCGTGGTGTGTGCGGCCGTCGCCGAGGGATTTGTGCTGTGTTTCGGGGGAGTGAGGTTGGTTTTGGTTTTGGTTTTGGTTTTGGTTTTGGTTTGGTGGTAGCGAGCGCCGCCGGTCAAGGACGGAGTAGAAGGTGTGCGGGTCGTCGAGGGAGGGGTCTTATGGTGGGGTCTGAGAGGGGATTGCGCCATTGCGCCGGGGCGCGGGATGGGTGAGGGAACATGATTTTTTTCTTGATTGGTGTGTTGATGCTTGGAGGTGGTCGTCGAGAGCTTGTTTGAGGATGCGTTGAGGATTGGCGTTCGGGCTGGAGGACGGTTGCTTGGTGATGAAGGAGTGGCTTCCTTCGGATCTGTTGGGGGTTTATATAGCTGTGTCAAGATCCGCGAATCGATCTTCACTGGGTAGAGTTGTATCGAACGACTTCATTTTTGCTGTCATTCCACAATGAGGTGACATCATGTTATACCATGTCCCAATACATCGACATCTTGCCTGTACCCCATGCCGTCTTCCATTCGCCCACTGATCGCAGTGCATGACAAAGTCGGACGCCATTCTGCCGGAACCCTACCCAACGTGCTCCACGGCATGAGACAGAACGTCACGAGCCATGCAAGGATCATAAAATCGGCAAACACCCAGCAGGCGATTGCCCAGTTGAATGTTCCAAGAGTCCCGATTCTGGAGGTATCGAACGCGAAGACGAATACCGTGGCGAGAAGCATGGCCGGTTGCGTGAGCCAGACGATTGCATGGAAGACACGAGATTTCATGAGAATAAGTCCGATGCTTGTCGATTGGTTGTGAATACGCCTCGAGGGTTTCACTGGTCTGTAGTCGGCAGTATGCTGCAGCAGAATTGCAGGTGGGCGTTGTGGCTGCACATCGGATGGTTCGAGGGCTGGGTCTGGTGTGGCCACTTCCAGAGCTGCTCTGGAAGTCTTTTCGTGCGTGATTGTGACATGCTCCCCGTGTTCGTGTTCTTGTTTGTTGGTGGATTTCGCAATGACCAAATGCTCCCATACGACAGAGAGGGGTTGGATGAGCAAGATAAGAGGTACGAGCTGCCCGAACCCCCATATGTCTTCGTCTGCTCCAAGTGTTGACAGGTTCTGTTTACGTGGCACGACTATTTGGATAGTGCCAAATACGAGGCCAAGACAGGATACCCAGATTGCCATTGAGAAAGATGCTAGAGTCTCGAATATTGCAACGTAGGGCAACCAGAGGGTTACTGCCAAGCGGTAAACAATGAGCCAGCCTAGTCGGTTCACGCTGTTCTGTGTGCAAGCCAGGGAGAGCTTTCTTGCTGTATAGACCAACAGGCATTCGAAGATCCAATCGATGGGATGCCTCACCCATCGACAGTAAGCTGAGCACGCAAAGTCGAATATGCCGCCAACCTTCCAGGCGTAGCTAGTGACGAGGATGACATAGCTGAGCACAGCATCGGGGTTGACGCCAGCGCCCCAACTTAAGTCTTGCATCAGCGCATGTTATTGACAGTGGCATTGGCCTTCTCCACTTACGTCGTTTTCCAAAAACAAAGAGCTGGCACGCCATAACGGCTGTTCGTATTAACCATGGTTTCCCACCTCAATAAACCCCAGGCATTGCCGATTGTTGGCACCAATCCGATGATCAGGAGGACCAACAAAACGAGCATACCAGTAAGTCGCCAGACTCGAAGGGCTGGTCGTTCTTTGAGTAGCGGCGCCAGAAGGGAGATCGCTGAGAGATGGACGCTGCTTGACATCCACGCCAAGTATATGACCGTCTGGTAGTGATAGGAATCAATGCCTCCCAGTCGGAGGCCTTGGAAACCTGCAGCCATGATCGCAATCCCAGTTACGATTTGTTGATCACTGAGCGCGACGATCGCTTGCCGCAGAGCAATGCTAATGCGAAACCGCGCCGCCATGTGGCCGCGAGAGCAGTCATTTAGCGGTCGTATCCGAAATACCTGCGTGTCGACGGTATTCAGTAGAGAGGCGTCAACTTGGCCAAAGATATAGGACGCCAACACTAGAGTAAACGTCAGGTATGCACTCAAGGTGAAGGCGAGTATGACGCCCAATCCGCTAATGTCGGCATCGGGTATCGGTTTGGCTCCATCTCGAATGATGTCTACGCACGTCTTGTCGGCCGGGAACGTGCGAATGGACATTTTGGCAAGAGTTGGGTGCCGTGTACAGCAGTCGTGCGGAGCAGAGCATTGGGAAGATGGAGCGAAAGGACATGTCGCAGTTGCGATGTCGTAGGCTTCGTGTCTTGGTTGTCTTGCTTACCTTGTGGTAGACTCAGGCGCTATTGGATCATCGTCTGTGAACTTTCCTGATCCTGCGAACCTTGTCGGCAGGGACAAAATCACGCTTAACCACTCGACGAATCATGGTATAACGCGTGGGTGCCTTTTCTCCGAGACAAAGCCTGTTCCTCATGCGTAGAGGCACTTGTCAATCACACTCGGTGGACCTCCGACCAGACCAGACGTGATGAGACCAAACTTCGGAGCGGTGCTGAAGGTTGTGATGCGTGTGAGGCCTGGCAATGCGTTGTCGCCGCAATAGTGTGTTTGCAGATTATCGTGGATAGGCGAGATCCAGGTAGCGAAAGTCGTGAGTTGTTTCAATGGTATAAGTCACAGCAGTGATGGCAGCGTAGAGTAAACGTGAAGTCGGTAGTGGTGAACGAAGGAGGCAGACAGGATTCAAAGGATTCAGTATTTGCATCCTTAGCCTCGGTACACACCGATTGATCGATCTGAACGCCTGCATACATCTCTTGATGACATTGTGGCATACACAATTAGGTAACAATGCATTGGCAATGAGTCAGGCTCATGATATGACTTTCTTGACTTGATGCTCAAGGATGGGACGGACCCCAACCCTAACCCTAAACATAGCTTGAGCACAGAGCTAGATCGTCGACCCACTTTCTTTCTTTAATTGATGTCACGCGTGCTCGCGCTTTGGACGCGCATGGAGCCAGGCAGACGATCTAAAACACAATCGACAATCGACACCACCAAACTCCGCCTAATGCCACTGAACCGATGCCATGACTTCTCTTGGGGAGAGTCTGGGTAGTCTGCCCATACAAGATATCGCAGCATTGCAAGACCACCTACTACAAGAGGTATACCCATTCCGCCACCTGCCGTCGACAATGATCTGATCGCTTGCGCTAACGCAAATAACCCTGCAGAATGGTGAACCTTCCGACGCGCAGGCGCCGCGCCCGCATGCGGATGGCACCGAATATGACAAGTCGCAATCATCGCAATCACCTATCCATCCCGAAAACAACCAACCCATCGAGTCCGTTCAGCCTGACGGACTGCCATCTTCCCATGCCTTTGCGCAACCACCGCGGCTGACGCCATCGAAAAGCGCACCAGCCGAGATAGATGTCATGCTTCAGCCCGATTCATTTCACAACGCGACAATGACACGAGCAACCTCGTTCCATGGCTTCGCTGGCGGCGACACACAGCCTATGGAATCGCAAATTTACCGCGACTTTACCGAGTCCATGACGAGATCCACTGGCACTACGCCGAAAAAGACAATACTGCACTATGATCCGACTACGACGGAGGACGAGAACACATACGCAACACACAGCGTCAATGGCAAGACACAGCATACAATGGATCAGGGCGATGAGGGTTTCGTAGATCTGGACGGTGCGTGGCAGCGAGACGACTCTCCAACCGCCAAATCGGCAACATCGGGATATGAAGAGCTGCTCGCCGGTCCGGAGACTCAGAGTCAAGATTACAATGGTGCGAATGGAAGTTTCGCACCTAGAACACCTGGACTGGCGAAGCGAAAGAGGAGCGGCGACATACCAACTTCTGCTACCGATGCCTCTCGAAAGACACCGGCAGGTTTCTCGCAATTGTTTGGCGTTTCTTCCAAAATGCCTACGCTCAGCGCAACTCAACTCTTTGAACAGACTCAAGCACAATCATCGCCAACAGCTCATGCTGCACGTTCCGATCCGATAGTCGACAGACCATCGCCCAATATCAACACGCACCGAGGTCAATCGCCTGACGTTATCAGCTCATCACCCATGTTGATGCTGCGCAATCCTCCCGCCTCGACCGCGGGAGAACCGAGAGAGACATATACGAGTATGCGCGAGTCACAAGAACGACGTGCGGATAGGGAGCGACGTGCTGCCCTCCTCAGACAAGATCTGGACCTGCAGAGTCGATTTGGACCGAGTGCCATAGCTGAGCTCGAGGATTACGATGAAGAGGATACACAACAAATCCGTCTTGAAAGACAGCGATTGAAGCGAGTGATGAGCGATCAAGCGAATGATGAATGGAGCAGATACCGTGCACCTTCACGACCCGGTCATCGTACTACTTCAGCCCAAAAATTGACCACCACGATCGATTTGGTCACTCCTGCGACCTCGCGCAAACAAGGTCGTGTCCAGTTCGATTTATTGGATGATGACGACGACGACGATCAGGCGACAGACGACGAGGATATGGACGTGGATCTCCCCGTGGAAGCCGAAGACACCCACGACGGGGAAGGTGTGCCCGATGTTGAAAGGATTGAAGACGATGATGACGATAACGACGTTTACGATGAGTACGGCCAAACGGTCCTACGAAGTCAGCGAGATCCTGATGACGAAGAAGATGACCAACGTCCGACGCTTGACGACGAAGAGGAGGCTATGCTGGATGACGACCCGAACGCAGACGGCGCAGTCATTGATGGGGAGGGTCCGAAGAAAGATATTGGTCTGAATGTCATACACGGTGACGGCGCGGCCGGGACACAGCCTGCTGTAGTGGATTCACAACCTGAGCGATTGGAAGCCCAGCGGTCGCTGCTGTCGAATGAACATATCGGTCAACCGAATCCATCCTCCATCATTCCGGGATCTCAGTACGCAGGTGCTACGAGCCAAGAGGTCGCACGTCTTGCGAACCGGATTCCAAATTCATCCACTGCCTCTCAACAATTTCATCAAGAGCCGGGCAGGAATGCTATTGAGGACACCCGCGTGCCTTCCAGCCCTCCAATCGCTGGTGTGAGTAGTGCGGAGCAGGAAAATGATACGATGGAAGACTCTTTAGCTCGCAGAGAGCTGCTCGCAAAATTCAAGCCTGGAATGAAACCACGCAGTGGCGCAAAGGAGGCACTACGCGAAATCCCCGAGAGTGATCAACCAGATCACGACAACGCAGAGCCGTTACACGAAGAGACTCTATTCGAGACTGCCGCTGAGAGCAATGTCGCGGCACCATTCTCAACAGCGCAAACGCATCTGGATGACTCTGGACGCACACCCGAGAAGCCACGACTTGTCAAAGAACTATCCAAGGCATCTGCTTCCCAACAGAGCATGCCGACGCCGCTGAAGGCCGCAGGTGTGCGTCGCTTTGCAGACATCGCAGCTGATCCTTCACCACCAGAGTATGGTGGCGAGAGCCAACTAGACATGGACGCCATCATGGGCAATGTTTTCACCATGGATGATCAGAATTTTATGGATGTGCTTTCCAGTCCTCCAAGTGAGAAGCCAACGAAGCGCCGCAGACTGCTGCCCAGCGACACATCCAAGAGAAGGTCACGCTTGCCTAGTATGGAAGTGGCCACCTCAGAACCTCCGAGTGAGTCCATTAATGAGCCTTCGAGCCCAGTGAAAGAGGCCGCTATGGAAGAGACGTCGGAGGCCGCGACTGTCGCTGGTCCTGCACATGTTGTCAACGCACCCAAAACCAACTCAGGACAGGCTAACGGTATACCTTCTGCAACGCCCGAAGAAGCTCAAGCGCCCGACACCCCCGAGAGTGTCAGGAGAAGGGAAGCTGCTGGGTCAAAGGCAGCAAGCCAATTGTTGTCCGCACGTCCTGCGCCTTCGGCAAAGGTAAGCAAGTCGAGGCACGCAAAGACTGATCGGAATGTCACCACATTGCGCGGAATCGATAGCAGGCCTGCGTCACGGCGCACAAGCTCTAAACTGAAGAGGGTGATGGAGAGTTCTACCGATGGAGTTGCTTCAGAGGGCGCCACATCGCTGCAGGGTGAACAATCTGAACAGAGTGCTCACACAGACGAGCCAGTATCAGCTGGAACAGACGTCACCGCAGATGCGTCAGACGTTCTGACAGTGGACGCCCCGGACCGTGTCCTGGCCCTCTTCAGCAAGGGCACATACAACGCATACTATCCCGCCACATGGATTAGCACATCTCCGGATGGCAACAGTCACGTTGTCCGGTTCGACGACACTACCGTCACAACAGTCGATGCCAAGCGTGTGCGCGCACTGGACCTCAAGGTTGGCGACGCTGTCAAAGTCGACTACGAAGGTTTCCGTGGCAAGAGCTGGATTGTAAAGTCTTATGGCAGGAAGGCATTGAACGAAGATGATCGCGCAAATGGGGTTGACATTTATGGCCATGTCATGTTACACGTACAAGCGAAAGTGACTCAACGAGACAGTATGCCTGCTCCAGGCGTGACCATCCAAGGCGAGGGCGATGTCCAGGAAATCATGGTCACCAACGTGAAGGTCACTCATAATATGATCATTCACTTTGCTGATCGTGTATTTCATCCGCCTGTTGCTGGCGGCACTGCGACTTCAATCAACGGTACACCTTCGACAAAAGCACAGTCTGTTGACGCCGAGATCACCCCTTCGCGCAGCACGCGTCGTGCTGCTGCATCCACTACAAAGTCCATTGCCAGAGAGCCATCGAAACTAAGAGAGGCATCAGTAGCGTCGTCTGCCGAGGTTGCAAGTGCCGGAATGTTCGAGGGCATGGCTTTTGCCATCTCATACGCCTCGAACGAGAACGAGAAATTCGATGTGACTCGTCTCATCCGGCGCAACGGTGGTTTAATCCTTGAGCAAGGCTTCGACGAACTCTTCATCGCGCCTCAGCTCGAAGATCAAACCACCCCGACGAAGCGGTCTGCCAAGACCGCAACTGTCGCGCAGAACGATGCTGAGCCCGGCAGCCTGCGACTGAAGCCCGAATACGAGGGTCTTGGATTTATCGCGCTCATCGCCGACAAGCACAGCCGTCGCGCAAAGTATATGCAAGCACTCGCACTGGATCTTCCAACGCTTTCAGGCCGCTGGATCGTCGACAGCTTCAATTCCTCTCGCAACGTCGGGTTCCCTAACACGCCACGACCCTGGACTCGCTACCTCCTCCCTGCCGGCGAGTCGTCCTATCTCGGTGGCGCGATCCGCTCTCGGACCTTGCAGTACTACAATCCTCGCAGTGCAAACCTGTCAACAACAGTGGCCTCCCGCGCCCTTCTCCTCGGCGGCGCCGGAGTCCTACTCGTCGCGCCCAAAAAGGGCAAAGGAACCTGGGAGCGCCGCAAAGCCTACGCCTTCCTAACACTAGCCCTGGGAGCCGGCAGCGTGCGCCGCGTCGCCGACCTGGCCGAAGCGAAGAAGCTGCTTGCTTCGGACGCGGAAAAGCAAAAGTGGCTATGGGTGTACGTTGACGACGATGTAAACGACGCGGCCAAGACCTTGTTCGGTGGCGGCGCCAAGGGCTCTGGTACTACTTCCACCACCGGGCGCAAGAGGAAGAGGAACGAAGGCCCGCAGATGTGCGTGGAGGGTTTGCAGGGTCGGGTTAGGGTTGTTGGGGACGAGTTTGTGGTTCAGAGTCTGATTTTGGGCGCTTTGGTTGATTGATTGGGTTGGGTCGATGCGTTCTGAGCGATGTTCACAGAAAAAAGTGCGTGTGGTTCGAGGCGAGAGTGCTTTCGGGTTTGCTTTCGGGTGTGGTTTTCCTTCTGCGTTTTCCTTTCCTTTGCATGAGAGAGAGAGAGAGAGAGAGAGAGAGAAAGATACCCCATGTGCACATGCATAGTCACATAGCAGAACTTTCATTGGGTTTCAACAATTCACCGGCTTGACTATGAAACACACTGTTCGCTAAATGCGACATTTTCCAGGCCTCAAATTGCATTTTCTTCGTCTATGGCTTGCTAGTTTACAGCTCGATCCAGTTGATGATACTCATGGGTGTTCCATCTCAAGAATTGCCAGTTCGTTCAGTTCAACCAGCAGAGGGATAAACGACAATGCCCAGAAAACGACCTGGCTGTTCGAATCGTTTGCCCCGTCCAGTATTTCAAAGCTCTCTTCTTCGACGGCCTCGCGAAAATCCTCGTCCAATCTCTTCAAGCTTCAGAAATGGTTCAGTTCCACATCGAACCATATCTTTCAATAGCCTGGCCCTGAGGTGCTCGATCTGGGTGCTCATGTTCATATGGACAGTCCTCGTGTCATGCTCGTACCTAACGTACTCCACAAGCGTAGCCCGGTGTCGTGCAAGGATAGCCTCGGGCATTCTCATGATTTCCGCATCCCTCAGAATGCGCTGTTGCGTCTGTAAATCTCGGGTGAGGATCCTGCGGAAGCCTTGCATTCGTGCAAGGACTTCCAGGCTGAAGTCGATGATGTCGTCCACGGAATCCGCGAGAGTCAGTGAGGCGCAGGGTCTGGTCAGGTCGATGTCGCGCATACTGGCAGCGGAGGCCAGCCTGTCGGCGTGAAGTTTCACTTCCGCCCTCAGACATCTCGCGTACTGCTGGATAGTCAGGTGTGGTCTTTGTTCGGCGTTATAGTCAGCAAGGGAAGCTGTCCCCTCGGTTGGCGATGGGAACATTTCCGACCTGTCGAAATCTGGGCTGAGAGCATGGCGCACGTCGTCGTTGGAGTTTGTCGGCTGGTATGCGAACTGTTCTCTGACCGTCGAACTTGAATTTGCTGGCTGCTCCTCCTCGACCGCCAACTCCGTCTTCGTCTCCTCAACCTGCGTGAACGCCTTCAATTTCCCTCCTTTGCGCTCGCGGTACTTTCATTGCCCATTCTTGACCCCAGCTAGTCTGTTCTCGAACAACTTCATTCTCTCGTTCGCTCCGAGCTCCCTAAAGTCTGAAGACGAGAGCGCAGTCTCGTCAGCGTGAGGCTGCAACACAGCCGGGTGAGTTTCATTGACCGCGGCTACACCTTTGGACATCGTCGACGAACCGCCGGAAGACGTGTATACCCGCAGCCGATTGGCGGTGGTGGGCTCGGTGGAAGTAGTGGTAGCTTCGTTGGTGGAGTGCTCAATGGCGGCTTCCTCCTGGCCGATTTCCCCGAGCCAGGCTTCAGTCCGGAGTCTTCCTGTGACGCACCAGCCGATGAGGAGGCGGTCGTTGCGGAAGACAAGGCTGGGGCTGTCGCGTCCGGGCGAATTGGATTTGCGTTTCGTCATGTTTGGACGGTTTTTTGGCTGGTGGTTCTGTATGATGGTTTGTGTGAGTTGCGGTTAGTGGTGTGGGCAGAGATGGTACTCCCATCTTTATATCTTCTCGAACAGCAGAGGCTACATGTGCACGCACTGCTGCGACTGTCTCGTCATGAGCATCAACGTGACCGCAGCTCTTCAGCAAAGACAAACTTTCGCTGTAAGACCTTATACTGTCTCGGACTTGTGAAGTCGAGCTGCACTCTCTTGCTTCGTCCAGGAAATTCGCCTTCCCATGTCTCACAAACGCAGCACGTCGCGGGCACAGCGAAGATATTTTCCAGCAGAAGCCTTGAATTTTGTTTGTAGTCCGTACAGCCTTTGTAGTAGTAACAATCTTTCGTCTCCCGAACGTCAATCTTAATCTTTTTTTCCTGCTGTCGCATAACGCCAGACTCCTCGCTAAAAGCCAATCGCAATCCTTTCAGTTTGCGCTTTCCATCTAAGCAGAGCCGAGGGGCTTCTGGTCCTCTGTTTGTACAGGTTAGTGAATGCATCGTTTTCGCAAGGGTTCAGATCGGGCACTCACTGAGGAGCTGGGTGAGGAGAAGGCCGTAGCGCTTCTTGAGAGTGACACGCTGCCTGCGCAATTTGTTAGACCAGCATTTCGGGATGTGATGCATCGCATGAAAGCCTACCTGGAGTATTTGTCGTCGGGGGAGAAGCGGGCAGGGTGGGCGGACTTGGTGACCTCGCCGTGGTTGACCTTCTTGAGGGTGTAGACGCGCTCGCCAGAGGGCGACATGGTGTACATCAAATGCATGGCGGCGGTAATTTATATGGGGATAATCTGGGATTCGAAGTTGGCGGTTATATGTCGTCTGGTCGGTGGTTTGATTGTCGGTCGCGTGTTCGGGTCTGGCTTTCCTCATTCACATGAAGCTCAGAAAGAAAAAGCGGCCGGGCTGTATTCGGCGATGCCAAGATATCGAGCGCGTGCCTCAGGCTTCCATATGGACAGCTTTACCCAAACGCCGACGACGTCGATGTGATGGTGAGAGGGACATCATTGGGTGAGAAGGACATCATTGATCTTGGACAACTCAGAAGATACAAGGACAAGATACAACGCGTCACAATGCTCTTACAATCGGTGATCAGTGCTCTGCTGGTCTTCATTCTTCCAGTCTCCGCGCAATTCGACTTCTTCAACATGTTCAATCAAGGCCGCCAGCAACAGCAACAACCACAAAACGCCGGCTCGGACTCGTCTTGGTACCAGCAGAGATACGAAGATGGTAAGAACCATTCTGTAGCTTTCGATATGAAATTTGGCTTCTGACAAAATATCGCAGCTCATTGCGACAAATATCTGTGCCCGCACACTCTCAGCTGCGTCCACTTCCCACACCACTGCCCTTGCGCATTCCCCGAGGTCGAGGATAAGATTGAATTTGGAGACGGTAGCATGGCATGTGTGAGCAAAGGCGGATTCAAAGCGGGCGAGGCTGCGAGAAAGGTTGAATTGGCGAGGAAGGGATTGCTATAAGCGTGGGAATGATGTGGGTCTTTAGAAGCGATATGATACGATATGAATGAGGTACTTCATGACAAGCCTCACATTGCACGTAAATTGGAACAGCGGGGTTGAAGTAATGGTAAAGAATACAATCTCATAGCTTCGTGAAGCGCAATGCTGCGTCGCGTAATCCCAATAAACTCCCCACTCCTGTCAAAGCAGCTCGACTCATTGTTGAGGAGCATTCGTTTCCCAATCCAAACTCCAATCAAAGCAGCTCGACTCATGTTGAGGAGCATCCGTTTCCCAATTCATATCCGTATGCCCGTTCCCATGCCATAAACCCAAAACGCCCGGTACAATCAAAAACCCAACTGACATGCCATGCGCATCCGGCGACATCCAAAACTCCAACGCTTATCCATCTCATCCAAGCAGAAATCCAAAACCAACTCGTTGTCGCAAATGCGGAAGATCCTCCTCATGCTGTAGTCGCCTTGGCGTACTTGTAGCGATACTTCTGCTTCTCGCCGGTGTCTCCAAATTCTTCCCTTCCCCAAGCTCTCATGAGCTCGCTGCCCATCTTCTTGTACATCTTCTCCAAATTCTCCATCTTCTCACGCAGGGTTTGAAGCTCTGCGTCCTTCTCTGCGAGCTTCGTGTCTCGCACTGCAATCTTCTCCTTGTAACGCGCTTCTCTAGCGCGGACCTTCTCGGTGATCGCTGCGTCTTTTGCCGCGTCTGCGGTCTTGTGCTCGTTGATGACACGCTGTATCTCATTGGCGTGAGCGGCGGTTGTTTCTTCAGAATTGCCTACAGCGGCATTCAAGTCTACCGTGTGTTGGGAGCGCAGTGTTGCCACCTCTGCGGCATGAGCAGCATCTTGCTTGCGGGCCTCACTAGCAGCGGCATCGAATGCAGCCTTCAGCTGCTGAGAATGTTCGGTAGATAGTCGATGGATCTCTGAGGCATGCGCGGCGTTATTCTTGCGCGCTTCACTGGCAGCAGCGTCGAAGGCGGACTTCAGCTGCTGAGAATACTCGGTAGAGAGCCGATGCAGCTCTGATTTGTGCGCGTCTCTAGTCGCGCGTAGCTCACTGGTAGCCGATTGGAGTTCCTTGCTATGCTGGGCGGCAAGGCGCTCGACCTCTGCTGCGTGAGCAGCCTTTTCTGCGGCGCGTTCTTCCTTCTCTACGGCCAGTTCGGAGCGAAGTCGCTGGATCTGCCCCATAAGGTATTGAGATGCGCCTCCCTGGGTCTGCAATGGCGTGTGCATGCTGGGGCGGCCGATAGTACCGCTGAGGCTGCGCTCAGTGGCTGGAGTGCGCCCGTCTCCTTGGGTCTGCGATGGGGAGCGCACGCTGGGGCGGCCGATGGGAACGCTAGGGCTGCGCTCGGTGGCTGGAGTGCGCCCTCCGTGAGGTGTCGGGTTGCTGGGACGGACAGGAGAGCTGTAGTCCTCGACCGTAGGCTGCAGGTGTGGGGCGTTGGTGCGGAACATTGACGGTGTGCCGGTGGTAATGGCTACATCTTGCTGAGAGTCGTCGCGTCCGGTAGCGCGTCCACCCTTCATCCAGTCCATCATGTTGATGGTGAAGTCGGATGGGCCGTCAATGTCCTCGCTCTTAATCTGAGGAATGACGCGCTCAGCGACAGGCGAAGAGGCGGTGCTGGATGATCCCAAGGCATCCAGATCGAGAGAGTATTCAGAGGCTCCGGGTGATGAGGGGAGCATTCTTGGAGAAGTGACGCGTGGGGGAGAAGATTGCATTCTGCTGGAATCCATGTTCTGCAGGTTGCTGAGTGTCGGCAAGCTATATGTGCTGTGCTGATCTGCTGATATGTCGCGTACTGATGCTGATGCTTTCCTGAGCTGTTCAGTGATGCTTGGGGTGGTGCGCGTGCTGTTATGCGTTCGCGTGGTGTTCTGGGAGATCCTTGGTATATTGAGATCAGAGAGGCTTGGAGCTGTCAATGCGGCTGATGATTATGCTTTTGCTGTCGCGTAATACTTTCATGAGTCGTAAAGTGGTTTGTGTGTATGTGATGGGAGCAGGGAAGGCTGGCTTGAAGATGAAGACTTGTGTCTTTACCCTCAATGGTCTGAGCGCTCGCTAATCGCTATCGTGTTTGTTATGATTATTGTTGATTCCAAGACAAAACTTTATTTTCTTATCGCCTTATCGCCGAGGCTCAGCGGATCCAGTTCCGCGCTCCTCAAGATCGAGGGCACAGAACCTCACTTTACAAATATCCGCCAAGGAGGCCACATACCAACAGTATAGCCGCATGCTCGACGAAAGTATTGCTGCTGGCACATTGGCCTCGCGGTCCTTGCATGATGAGCGCCCAAATTGGCTCTTCTACCTTGCTGTGATCTGCTTGATATGGTACATCGCAGTAACATTTGTCTCGACTTTGGGTTATGTGCAGGTGTAAGTTTAATCATCACCTCCAGATTGGGACAGATACTGACAGATTGTTAGGCGACGATACTTCTCACGTGCCCAGCCTGAACTTGTTTGGACTGAAAATGCACCTCATGTGAACATCATTCGTCCTGTGAAAGGACTCGAGCCTTCACTTTACGATTGCCTTTCCTCTACATTCCGCCAGACCTATCCTAAAGAGCGGCTTCATATCAGATTCTGTGTTTCCGATCGTCATGATCCTGCACTTCCGGTCTTAGAACGTCTTCTGCACGACTTCCCGTCCTTCGACGCCAAGATTCTCGTCGAGGATGAAGATGTCGCCCTGCAAGACGGCACGATCCAACTTGGCCCCAATCCGAAAATTCGAAACATGAGCCGTGCGTACCGCGAATCTATTGGAGACTTCATCTGGATAATCGACTGCAATGTATGGGTTGCCAAAGGAGTCTGTGGGCGACTAGTGGCAAAGCTGGAAGGACGGGGCGAAAAGCGCAAGAACAAGTTTGTTCACCAACTTCCTCTTGTTGTCGACACTCTAGGTACCACTACGCAAGATGAGACGCGTGGATTTTCGGACGACTCTAGCAGTCATATCCGTACGACAAGCTCGGCAAGCGACTCATTATTGTCGGGACGCAAAGGCCAACGTACCGCATCGTCTATTGGGGGTGGTAGACTTGAGGAACTATTCCTCTCTTCTGCTCACGCCAAGTTTTACACGGCAATCAACACTGTCCTGATCGCCCCCTGTATCGTCGGCAAAAGCACCATGTTCAGGCGTCGACACCTTGACAGCCTGACAGATGGCGCTGGCATCAACTACTTCAGCGAGAACATCTGCGAGGACCATCTGATTGGCGACCTTCTGTGGAGAAAGAATGTTCCAGAGGAAGTCGACGGTGAGACTTGGGGCAAGCACGCGTGTTGCTTTGGTGACTTGGCCATTCAACCCATGGCCAACATGAGCGTCGTCGAGTATTGGCGCCGAAGAGTACGCTGGCTACGAGTCCGCAAGTACACAGTCACTCTTGCAACGCTTGTAGAGCCTGGGACCGAAAGCTTCCTATGCTCCCTATACGGCGCCTTCGCCGTAACCACGCTGCCCTTCTTCAAGTCTCGCATTGGCATACCGCCGACTTGGACGAGTTTCGCAATCTTCTGGCTTTGTAGCATTTCGCTCTGGTGTTCGATCGACTGGACTCTCTACCTCTTGCTGCACTCTGGCAGATCCATTCAGACCGATGACGACACACCGGCCTTCGCAAGACCCCCAAAGAATGGGGATAGACGCCCTTTCCAAGAATGGCTTTTCGCGTGGCTGGGCAGGGAGTCGCTGGCATTCCCTATCTGGTTTTGGGCGATTTACGGTGGAGCGAGAGTAGAGTGGCGCGGTAAAGAGTTTTGGGTCGGGATGGATATGAAGGTACATGAGCTCAAGAAAGATGACATTCATGGTGGGAAGCAGGATGAGATTGTTCAGAACGGCCTGATCTCTCGGTCAACATCAAGAAGCAAAGATAGAACGGATTGAGCGTCCACGCGAGGAATAAAGCATGTCCACGGCGGGTAACCGTGTATTCCTTTCTCAATCCTCGCTAAGTCGCTAACAATCTGCGTTTCAGCCTTCGACACCCTGACACCTTGCCAGATAGACATTAGACAGCTCATCTGGGTTAGGTACTTTCTGTCGAGTCCGTCCCTTAATATTTACCTCCAACAACGGTATATCTGTCCGACAACCGGTGCATGCAGTCTGGGTGGTCAACCAGTGATACTACCTGTGTTCATGCCACTTTCCCTTTGCTCAAAAGCCCCATGGACTCAGTCGATCTAAACACAATAGTTGACGTCTTGATCAGCCAAGCGTGCCGCGAAAGTCCAGCTGAACCAGAAGTTCAAGTGAGGGCAGATACATGTAGTCAATGCATGAAAACTTGGTAATTTGTGACCGTATCCGGTAAGTCAATCACTTTCACTTCGCCTTTGTGTAACATCATCAGTGAATCAAACCGCGACCCCTTTCGGTTAGTACCTCGATACATCACACGACCTTCAAGCTTGCGACAACTTCCTCGTACATCATACACCACCACTCCGACCTCCACCCACAACAAAACACCAACCACAGCCACCGCCAGCGACCAATAACCCCCCTATCACAACGACACAACCAACTCATACCAACGCCATCTCGAGTCGCGCATTATTCCTCGTGTGACCCCTTCCTTGCCATCCTGGTTGATCGACATCGCTCGGTCAACCATCGATCGCGCGTCCGTCATGGAACCTCTTCGTTGCCTTTGCGACGCTACCTTCGGCACCACCTTCGCTTTGCGAAACCATGCCACTCAGCGCGGTCATCTGCTCGAATGCGAATGCGGCACACTGTTCAGTGGCGAGGTGCTGCTCAAAGACCACCAACAGAACGGATACTGGGATGTGTGCAACGCCACGTCCTCCACGCAGCTGCAAGTCAAGAGCCCTCGTGGAAAGGGAATCACGGGCCGCTTCTACTGTGGCGTTTGCCGCAACGCACACTACCGCACATCGAAACAGCGCGACGAGCATCTTGTGAGCACGCACAACGCTTGCCCGACCTGCTTCGAAACTTTCCCTTGTCTAGTCGACGCCATGGAACACCAAGCTAAGACAGGCCACTGCTACTGCTCTGACCATGAGTTGGCCTTTCCTTGTTTCGAGGAACTTCTGGAGCATGTCTGCGCTGATGAGCACAACGAAGGCATCTTCTGCATGTGCCACGAGATCTTCTATACCGACGGCGACTACGACCGCCACCTGGTCAACCGTCATCAAACCCCCATTGATGACGAGGCGGTCGAGGAAGCGCGACTCCTCGAGCCGACGTACGCCGAAGAGCAACTCTCTCTCGTTGAGTACACCAACCTCTGGTGCAAGGAGTGCGACTGGCGCTTTGTCAGTGTCGAGGCTTACCTGCAACACAAAAGCTCCCCTCGACACGAGACCAAGCTGCTCGCGCTGGACTGCAGCTGCGGCAAGACTTTCAGCCTGCTGTCCGCCCTTGTCCAACACTTGGAAAGCGGAGGCTGTGCCAGCGGGATGTCGCGTGACGGCTTGAACGCCATTGTCTACAGCTATGACGAAGATCGTCGCATCACCAAGACGGAGTTTGCCGATCGCTTCGCCTCCATGACTATCGATGGGTCTTCGAAGGCTTCCATTGCGCCCGGTGACTCGGCCTCGATACTGGGTACGTCCATCGATCACTTGTCAATCAACGGCAGTCACACTAGTAGTGTTCACAACCAAACGTCTGCACCTGGCTTCCTGACGCCCGACGGAAGTGAGTTCACACTCACGGACGATAACGATTTCGTCGCCACCCCTTCCGCAAGCGACAAGTCTGACATCTCGACCGACTGTGTCTTCATCGCCATACCCACTGCCAGCGCTGGCACTCTTACTCCCACTACTGGTTCGCTTGTTGGTATCACTACTCTCAAACCCACCAACTCTTCCGACTGTGACGACAACATCATCGTCACACCCTCTAGCTCCTCCATCAAGGGTGGCTCCGACGAATGGGCTTTCGTAAAGCAAGCGCCGAGCCCAACGTCCATAGACGGCTCTTCCGTAGCCACCATCAAATTCGACTCGGCTTCCAAGTCCTGGCCGTGCTCAAAGTGCCCACGCACATTCGTGGCCAAGCTTGATCTTCGTCAGCACATGGCCTCGGCCACCCACGCCCCGAAACTCTTCAACAGCCCGACAGACATTTACGACTGGAGTGACCCGCTCACTTCAAAGCACCACTTCAAGTCTGCGAGTGGCATGTTGCAGCACGTCGAGCGCGAGGTGAGCAAGGGCGGCGATACGGCTGACATGCAGACCATTGTGGGAATCATGCAGAAGCCCATGGACAAGAAGCTCAAAGCCAGCATGAGGTCGCTGGAATAAACGATGAGAGAACCGGGGAGGTGCCATGGGGTGTCTCGACAGGGAACAACGAATCTCTTATTATGAGAAATGGGGAATAAAGGCGAAAAGCCTAGTACGGGAAAATGATCACGTGTGGACACGGAACTGGATATGGAAGGTGACTCATTGAGAAATAGCGAAAAAAAATCATCAGAATAGTAGCACAAAGACGGTACCAAAAAAAAGGTTGTTGAAAGGACCTCCATGTATTGATGATGCCTTCCAAAATGGAAATGTAAGTGAGGTCTCGTTCAATGCAGTCTCAACTCCTAGCAAAAGCCGACATATAGCCGAGACTGTATGTCATCAGCGAGATTAGATACACCATACCATACCAAGAACAACATCACGTTAAGAGAACCAAACCCGAAAGCAAAGAGAAAGAAAGCCAACACTGCTTAATACTAAATCGCCATCTCCCTACTCAACACGTCGGCACAAACATGAACTCCGTAGCTTCAAAACGGCTCTTCCAAGAGTACAAACACCTCACCACCGATCCTCCAGAGGGAATCACCGCCGGTCCAGTCAACGAGGATGACCTCTTCCTCTGGGAGGCCATGATCCAAGGCCCCGAAGGAACACCTTACGAAGGCGGCGTGTTCCCCGCCGAGCTCAAATTTCCCAAAGACTACCCTCTCATGCCGCCGACCATGAAGTTCCAGTGCGACATCTGGCACCCGAACGGTAAGATATTATGTTGAGCCAGGCTCGCGAGAGATAGAAGAACTGCAGCTGATGTTTCTTCCGTTTCGCAGTCTATGCTAACGGCGTCGTTTGCATCTCCATCCTGCACCCTCCCGGCGACGACCCGAACCACTACGAGCAAGCTTCCGAGCGCTGGAGCCCGATCCAAAGCGTGGAGAAGATTCTGATCAGTGTGATGAGCATGATTGCCGAGCCGAACGATGAGAGTCCAGCGAATGTGGACGCGGCTAGGATGTGGAGGGAGAGGAGGCCGGAGTTTGAGAGCAGGGTTAAGGCGGATGTTAGGAAGAGCTTGGGATTGTAATAAAGAAAAGCAGTCAGTGTGTGAGCGGCAATGAGGCTTGTCCGGCTCTCGTTGGGTGTGTCCTTTCGTCGGTCTTTAGCGATGGTGTTATTGGAAACATGAGATTATGAATGGAATGGAATGGCTGTCTATGACTGCGCTACATTGAAAGAGCTAGGTGCAACCTCAGCTTTCACGTTCGAGCGAGATATGCGACTACACTATCGCCTGCCAGGAACTTTTCGCGCAATATCTTTACCCTGGCGAATAAGTTCCTGACCTGTCACGGAATACGGTTCGGACTCATCCGGTAGAGCCTCAAGCTGTCTTTGTTCCGTCGCTGCCGGGTCTGCTTGTCGAAGGCGACGACCCGGCTGCTGCGGGAACTTCTTGACGACCTGCAGCCGGTGGAGCAACAAGCTGCCTCCGTGCCGATGGTGCCTCCATCCTTTGACGGTTCTGGGACGACAAGACATTGTTCGAAGGCAAATTAGCTCGTGGCACCGACCTTTCCACCCTGGCCAAGGTAGTTTCAGAAACAGCAGGAACTGCTGGAGGTCCTTCAAGAGCTCGAGACTGCTGTCCTTGGGGTGCACTATTAACACTAAGACTTGGCCTTCCCGATCTGACATGAGCATTTTTTGCAACAACTGTCGAGGAGTCCGCCCCTGATGTTGCATACGGAGCGGTGATCTGTGCTTGAACAGGTGCGGACGCCGTAGATCTCTGTGAGATCGCTGTACTGTGGCCCATGGTTGAAGGAGGTGTGTTCAGTGCTCTCAGATTCGGCACAGAAGACAAAGTACGTTGTGTCGATGGGCCGGCCGCTGCAGTATAATTATTCCTCTCAGCAAGCGGGAGCTGTCTTTGTGTCCCGCCCTCGTGCTGTCTAGCACGATCCGGGCGCGTCGCAACAGCATCGTCCGGCAACTCCTCAACGACAAACTCAGTCTGCCCGCGATTTTGCGAAGTCAACTGGGACTGAGTATCCGGCTGCCTTTGCCCTCCAACATGCCTCTGCTGGTTGACCCGACTCGCCACATCCTGCATAACATTGTTCAACTCTCTGTTGACAGCTTGCTGCACCTCCTGCTGCGAAAGACCGACCGGAACTTTACTCAGAGCGCCCTGCATCTGCGCCCCGGCATTTTGGATATCTTGCTTGGTCGCCATCCCGGCCAGTCGTTTACTGACCTGCTCTTCGATTACGCGTTCGATGTCTTCAGCGGTCAATTGGTGTGCCTGCGTCTCTCGTACTACCTTTTGCAGGGCGCTCATATCGAAGGAACCCGCTGAGGCAGCTGGAGAAGTGGCTTGCGAGCTAACGAGATCTGCCAATTGCTGGCTGTTGCGCTCAGCATCTTGGCGTCTCTGGCGTTCGACGGAAGCCAGCTGCTCTTGGAACCTACGCAATTCGCGGTCTTTCGCGTCGTGGTCTTGCTGGGCTTGTGTTTTCGAATTTTTGAGGTTTCGCAGGCGTTTGTTGATCTCGGCACCAGCACGGTTTGTGTTCTCGACGTCCGCTTTCCGTTACTTTTCGAGGTTCATCAGGCGATGATCGCGCGGTCTGCTTACGGCTGGCAGAGCTGTTTGCGGTGACTGATCACCGGACTGAGATCGAAGCAATTGCTGCGCGGGAGCTTCAGGAGGCGATTGCAAGGCTCGAGAGGGTGTAATTTGAGTTTGTGGTAATGGTGATGCCGCGTACCCCTGCATTTCCGATCGCTGTGGGTATCGCATCTGTGGCTGCACGGCCGTGCTAGAGGCGGCTGAAACTACGTCTTGGAAGGCTCGCTGTTGTCGTAACGGCAAGGACTCATGACGCACAATCCCCCGTGCTGGCATATCTTGTGTCATCGGCGGGTAGGTGACTTGAGCTTGCTGGTGCGAAAATCCATTGGGTTGGGCCATTGGCTGGTTCTGATATTGTACCGGCGAACCAGGTGACATCGACTGATACCGGAGTTGACCTTGTTGCTGCTGATGCGGAAAGTGACTCTGCTCAGACACCGGCTGATCATGTTGTTGCACTTGTTGTACCAGCGAGACTGGAGACAATGGCTGGTACTGGATCTGGATGTGCTGCTGCGGAAGATAACTCTGCTGGGAAACAGACTCTACCAGCATTGGCTGCGTTGGCGGCGGTGGCGAAGCGACCTGGTGATATGCTATCTGTGGCTGCTGCTGCTGGCCCTGCCGGACCATCGGAGTCACGCTGCTCGCGGCGAAAGCCGACATATTGCGATGCATGTCTGCGAACTGCTGGTGTTGTTGGGCTTGCCCTGCTGGAAATGGCTCGTGGCATTCTGATGCATTTGTTGGTGCAAAAGGTGATGAGAATCGAGGCCCTGCGATAGCGAAGGGAATATAGGCGGTGGAGATTGGAGGGCGACAGGTCCGGGAGGTTGAGCTTGTACTTGTCCCTGCCACGACCAACTCTGCTGCGACTGGTGATGTTGGCCTTGAGTATTGCCATCGCTCCAAGAGTAGCTTTGCTGGCTTTGTTGGTAGTTCCCTCCACTGCCTGAAGAGTTCGATGGGGGACTCAGTATTGTCGTTTGTGGAGTGTTGATTTGCAATTGTTGTTGGGTTGGGTCGATTGGCTGCTGTTGCTGCCATTGCTGGTGCGGCTGACCCGGATCGTATGACATTGAGTGTTGGTTCTTCCCGACTTGGCGATGGTGAGCTAGGAGAGATCTGTTAATCGTGCAATGATTATTGGTAGGCTGCGAACTCTTCTGCAGACAAAACACTGAGTTCGGAAAAGTGATCAGGACAAAGCAGAGCTCGCACTTGGCCGCGATGAATGGAGCACGATGCATAGATCACCACTGAACATTGACCGTGAGAGGATTACGCAACCCAGAAGATGATGTGTGATACACCACGGTGTATATCTTGATTCATTGACCGTCTTAAAGTACATATCTGAAAGCCTTATTCTCAAGCTCGGTCATGTCATGCATTCCGCACTCAATGCCAGCCCTTTCGATATCCTCTCTTGACTCGCCCGAATTCGCGGCTTCGCGGTCGCGCTTCTTGTTGACGCTCCACATGTAGATGTAGAGGACGACGACGGACGCCAACTTCACACTGTAGCCGACAAGCATTCTGCGCAATGTGTTAGTGATTTTTCCATCGCATGATCGATGCTCGCAATTGACTTACGCGATGTATGCTGAGTGATACCCAGGCTCTTCGCTATCTCTGAATGTTTGGGGTCCGATACTGCGAGAATTGTCAGCACAAGCGTCCAAACTATATGAAATCGACAAGCTTTCTACTCACATATTGCCGACGCAATAACCCGTGAACATGAGAGCAGCAGTAACCTGCTTCTTGGTGAAGCCCGAGATGTTGGAGCTGATCATCGTCAAACTCATGCTGAAGCCCAAGCCCTGGAAGTAGCAGAGCCACAGGGCAACTAGGCGACCCCATTTCTGATCGTCGGACAGACCCACGAGAAGTCCTGAGCCAACGATGCAGATCAAATTTGCAACGATCATAGTGGGGCAGCGCGAGTTGGGCCATTTGCTGCAGATGAAGCCGCCTCCGAGAAGCGCGGCGAATTGAACAAAACCGCCAGGGATTTGGAGATACTGCGTGCCCAGCGTGTCGAAGCCGAAACCTTTGATGATCAAAGATGTGAACTGAAATTTGAGCGTTAGTGATAAGGAACAGGAAAAGCAAGGATTGTTCGCGCTTTGTGCAACTTACACTGGTGATGGCAGCGTTGGGAACCTGAGCGGAGACCGCAAGGATGAATAAAATCCAAGTTTTCGGGTCACCCAGAGTTTGCCAGACCTGATCCATCTTAAAGTTGTGGTTTTTGACACCTTGTCTGTTGGCAGCCACTCTCTCCACAGCGACAGCACGCTCGCGCTGAGTCAAAAATTTGGCAGTCGATGGCAGATCCGGTAAGATTAACAGTGTAGCAAGTCCTGCGACCAGCGAGAGAGCCCCGAAGATGATGAACACATACATCCAACGAGCTATGCCACCCGAGATGTGGCCGATGGCATAGCCAATAAGTCCGCCAAACATGGTGGCAATACCGTTGGTGCAGTAGTAGATCTCGAGACGAAGGGGCTGTTCTTTTGAAGTGTACCACATCGACATGACCAAGACGAAGCCGGGGTTCACCGCGGCTTCAACGAGACCCAGCATGAAGCGGTTGGCAGCAATTCCGGCAAAATTAGTACACGCCGGAGTTGTCATCAAAATGACTCCCCAAGAGATTCCAGTGAAACCGAGGAATTTGCCGACAGGCAGTCGCTGCATCAACCATCCGGCAGGGAATTGAGCAACCATGTATCCGAAGTAGAAAATCGATCCGAGCCATGAGTACTGCTGGTCAACGAGGCCGAGATCTTCTTGAAAGTTGTAAGCACTAGCCTACGATCAGGACACGCATGTTAGCAATTGCTTTCTAGTATTCTTTTCACGATGCAATAAGAAATTCCTGGCCGCTCAAAGCAAACGTGGTAATGACAAAAATTGACGTACGTAATTGAGACCATTTTTGTCCAAGTATTGCAGAAGGTAAAGAGTCCACAGGACCGGCAGTACGCGCCAATCGATCTTTTTCAGAACGCTCTTGGATTCTGCTGCATCCGCAGGCGCATCTCCTTCATGCTGCTTGTATACGATATAATTGTCGTCCAGATCCGAGCCGTCGGTCGAAGAAAGCTGTGGCGAATGCGGCGAAACGGAGTCGTCCCCACCCACCTTCATATCATGGGCTTGTGAAGTCGCCATGGCCGCGCGAGAAGACCAGAGGAAGACGAACGAAAAAGTGGCAAGACCGAGAGGTAGGTGGTGGTAGTAGTAGTAATAGAAAAAAGATCGACAAGAGGGGACGTTATAAAAGCATCAGCCACGTGCGTAGAACCGCATATTCTACGGTGCATTATAAATGTGAAAGGTAGGACCGGCAGTGAGATCACACACGGCACAACCAAGACCGCAAGCCCTGCAAAGCACTTGCCTGACTACTTGGCTCCATAGTAGTGCCACGAGTGCTTGTCGGTGTTTGGCATTAGCCGAGAGAACGAGTAACGAGTCTCTGACAGGAGCTTGATTCAAGAAGCATTCAGAGGTTGCCATTGGGTGTGAGAGATGGGTTTAACGGATCAACGTGTTTAATCCCGCTCTCGGTCGATGGCGTGCGAGAGTAGGGCCACTTTGCAGGCGGAAACGCCATCGTCGCGACATGCCATTTGTCGACGCCAGGCCAGCGTGAAATGGCCCAGGCATGGATGGAGATCGGAGGTCGCGCCGCAAACAAGACTGGGGCGATTTTACAGAAAAGAATTCTTTTGGCATGCAGTTGAACAACGGGCCCGGTCGGTGCGTTTTTGGGGGTACCCAACTTTACGACTTTGACGGCCACTGACGACGATGCGGTGGAGTCAAGCTCAGCGCTTGTCGCGGAAGAACGGGCGGTTCCGAGATCGTTGCCTGAGGTGTGCATCTGTAAGTGAGAGACAGATGTTGTCTTTATCCGATGAGAAACTCCATCCAATGATAAGATATGGAAAAGAAATGCAATGCAATGCAATGCTTGTATAACGCCTTGATCCGGACGCATCACATCACCTCGCGGAAGAAAGTTGCCAAGTTGAAGCAAGCAGCGGCTTTCCATGATGTTTTCGTCTTGCTACGCAGTGGCGGCCCTCCAGGGATAATGTATGTCGAAGGTCAGAGGGACGGTGTGGCTCAATGGGTGAGCGATGTCAAGGTGAGTTGACTTATATGTGTTGGTGGTTTCTGTTGTCTTTCCCAGCACTTCGTTAGCCGGACCGCAAAGCCAATCTCGACAAGCCACAGTACGTGTCTTGTATACTGACCGCCACCTCTAACAGAACCTACGATACAAAGACTACCAGCTCGCCTCGCGCGCTGCCCCAATCCAGCGCGAGAATGCACCAGACGCGCAGCAAATGAAACGAACCACCGGCCTTTTCGAGAGCGAGACGGTGCGAGACTTTGGCACCCAAATGCAGCAGCGAGGAGTGTACGCATGGTGGAGGCAAGGAATGGGTTTCACGGGCTCTGAAGACAGGCTGTAAGGGAGGCAAAGACGCAGAAGGCGCAGATATAGCAGTGCCTACCTAATAGTAGTGGTGCAAGAATGCTTACATTCGTTATCATTCTGCAAATCAAGTGGAGAGGCCGGAGAGGCCCTTATCTATACCTAGATTTAGTCAGAACAAATCCCTCCATAAGACCAGTCCAGATCTGACAAACACCTTTCAAATTTCATCTTTTCGTTAAGGATTTCCCTAATACAAGAAAGGGGAATGTATCGAAGAAGGCAAAGAAATAGCATTCCAGCCGGCCAAATCCAAACCCCCAAAAGTCCGCTCCTCGTCCTTCATCAATCCTCCATGTTCTGACAAACTCCCACATTTCTAAAGTCTTTTCCCAATCGAAGGGTATCAAGTGTCGTCCATTCCCCATCCCAAAAGCCTCCCCGGCCGAACACCATGCGTCCTCCTGCTGCGTCTGCAGCTTAAATGTTGTGTGCCAGGATAGAAGTAAATCCCAAATAAAGAGCCAAGGCGGGCTCTTTTGTGTAAGAAATGGAGCCTCGACGTGTATGCGACGTGCCCCGTGATTCCTCGTTTCTCCGGTTCTTCGGATAGGGCGGTGGGCGTGTATCTGGGCCCCCCTTCTATTGTCTCTGCCGCAAGGGTCGTGGTCATTGTGATTTCTTACAAGACGGTGGTTGGTACTAATAAAAGCAGTCTTTGCCCGGGTCGATCACAGCCAGTGGATGTCGTGTATATGTTGCTCCGTGGCACAGCCACGCCAGATCGAACAAGATCATCTGAACAGATCGTGTCTGCTGCTCTTGCGTTTGTGGGCCTTGGAGCCCTCGCCCGTCAAGCTACCAATACTGGGCGGCGGCTTGAACCAGCTGCCACCACCGGCCTCGCTGTGGTGGTCTGCACTGCCAACGCTGCCAAATCGACTGCCGCCGTCGCTGGTACGGGGTCTAGGGACCTCTTCTTGCGGCACTGCCAGGAAACCGCCGAATCCGTTGCCGACGATGACACTCTTGCGAGCCTCGCCGCCGAAACCACCTTGAGCCCATTGTGGGCCTAAGCCGCGAGATGCACTCATCATGGAGACGGGGCGGCCGCCGACAGCGCTTCCACGGCGGTCCATAGTCAGCGATGGCGGTGTGATCTGTGTCATGACCCACTCGAGTTCGTCGATTCCTTTGGAGAAGACTTCCAGAGTCTGATTGAATGTGCTGTTGTTGGTCATAGCAGGGCCGAAAACGCCGCGGACAGACGTGTGACCGTTGTTCAGGTGTGACATCCTGCTGTTCGGGCTGCCGTTCTTAGGCGAGCCGCCGGGAAGAGTGGGAAGTGGAGGGAGAAGAAGGAGGTCGGTGAAAGCTTGGTCGCGGACGTAGACTGTTGTCAAGGCAGGGAGAGCATTCGCGTGAAGAGACGTAGCTAGGTAGGCGTAGTACGATTCTGCAGGCTTCTGCAGACCGTGGGCTCCTTCAGAGGAGTCGATTTCGAAGTTGAGGGTTTTCAGACTGATTGAGGTGAGCGGAGGGAGCTCCTGGGCTTGCAGTGTGATGGACTTTGAGACAGTTGCGATGATGGCGAGATGGTGAAGACTGCTGGCTTCGAACAAGAACGTGTGCATTTCCGGAACGCTGACGCCTGTCTGCTTGAGTGTGAGCGAGAAGAGCATTTCTCTGCAATAAGGTGATTCCAGATATGTGGCAAGGCCAGCAGCTGTGACATTGGGGCAATCCTCCAGAGTGAGCGACTGGACTGCAGGGAATTCGGGCAATGTGCCGTTTGGTGCGATGTGGAAGATAGTATCATCCAGCCACTCCAATCCGATCAAAACCAACTCCGTAAGCGATGGCAAGCTCCCGAGCACGATTCGTAGCGTCGCGGGCTCGATGGCCAAGTTGGAAAGCTCCAGATATTCAAGTTGTTGCCAGTGTCTGTGTACCAGGAGCTCCAGGGCGTCCTCCGATCCTGATCTGTACATCATCTTTCTAATGTCGGGACATCTCGACTGCAGCTCCTGCCTGAGAGGAATGCAGCTCGAGTCGTCTGTGAAGAAACCATCGGGAAGGTCAACGTGTCGCAGGTTCGGGAGGGCTGAAACGGTGCGCGCAAGATCGCCCTTTGCAGTCTCGCGGGTCATGTATGGGACCTTTAGGAACAAGACCTGCGACGCCAGCGCCGAGTTCTCGCGGACTGTCCGAGCGAATAGTCCAAGCCTGATGATGGGGATCTCGCCTGCGGTCGGAACATTGGACTTGCTCCTGAAATGCCTCCCTGCCTTTTTACGCTTGTCCGCCAGCTCTTCTTCCAGATAACAGTAGTGCACCGCATCGATTCGAACGCTCGTGTATCTGCCGATGTGTCAGTTTCGGATCGCTTGAGCTTCTGTAACTCCCGCAATGTACTTACAGCAACTGTTGCGCGACTCTGTACCACCGTCGACAAACCTGCGCACTTTTGCCCAAGTCCCTCAAGTCGCACAACATGCAGCCATCGCCGATCTCTGATCTCTCGCTTGTCTCGTATGTCTGGTCTTGCACGTGCGGGCAGACGAATTTGAAGATGCGCTCCAGGATGTCCTCGTTCAGGCGCTGGGAGAAGTCGCGGCCACCACGGGCAGGCATGTGTGGGATTTGGCGTGCTGATTGTGGCGAGGCGGCCTCACGCAGGCGCGATTTCGAGCGGAAGTGTTTGAGGAGACCCATCTTGTCGGGTTGATGCGTGTGTTGAGGAGGACAAATTAGGAATCCCGTTTTGGCTTGCCCAGGGGTGACAAGTCGAAGCGGGGTGAACTCTTATCGTGGTTGTCGTCGGTCAATGGATCACCAGGAGGAGTGGTGATGATGGAAGGGTCGGTGAGTGAGTGAGGGGCACGATGAGGGCTTAACAGGCCGAGGCTGACAAACAAGCAGACAGTCGGACAGAGAGATGGGGCAAACAGGAGAGAGGAGGTGGTGATGGTAGAGAGGAAGGAGGAGGAAGAGGTAAATAGTGTGAGAGTGAGAGTGACAGAGCGTATGGCTATCGTCACGCCTGGCGGGTGATTAGGTAGCCGCGCGTAGTTGGTAGGTCCCTTGGTCCCCAGTAGGTGGGCAATAATAATAGTCAGCTGCAGCTGCGGGCACGAGCGACGCGACGGCGCAATTGGTGGGCTGCCCCTGTTTGGCATGCAAATGTTAATCCTCCACCAAGCGCACCAAACCACCACCAAAAGATCCCCAATGCAGGGCAAGCCACGGCAGCCGCGGAAGCCGTGGCAGCCAAACTTCTCCCCACGTTTCACCAGCCTCGAAACACGCACTTAACTCACTTAAATGCTCCGAGAGGCGGGAAACACAAGACATGATCCGCGCCAGGGGCCGTGCCATGACTTCTCTTGTCGCAGATCGTGAAGACCGCAGTTACATGCTTATGTGACGAGGTATTTGTTAGGAAATTGTTTTTTTGTGTATGACAGACACTTATGTCGGCGACGCGCAGTGAAGGCTGCGTAATATGTGGGACAGGGTGATTGATTGAAGGGTTCAATGTGGGTACACAAGAGGCAACTTCGGGTACGAAAGAGCGAAGCGTTCATGTAGGCGACTGCTTAGGGCGTGTAAGCGAACGCAAACAACATGCGACATTTGTGGATACCTACGAGTGAAGCTTTGAGAAATGCGGCACGAACGAGTCTCAAGATCGGGCAGGGACGACGAAGGCGGAACAACATCTCACGGGTGCACGCAACAGCAGTAAAGTGATGCCATCAGCGTCCATACATATCCAATTACACATCACCAGCGAGAAACATCATAAATACGGGACACATCTCGCTGATGCAGGCGATAGCAATATGGCGATACCATCAGCATCCATACGTGACCGGGTCTACAACACCGGCGAGAGATGACCCGATGACGAGAGTCATCTCACGGATGTACGCAACACCATTGTGGTGATACCATCAGGCTTCATACGCTTCTAAGCCAACAACACCAACGAGAGGCATCACGACGACGATAGACGCCTCACAGACAAAAGCGACAACAGTGTGGTAATACCATCAAGCTCCACGCACGTTCAAGCCTACAACACCAACGAGATACATCACAACGAACAAGAGACACAGGTAAGAATGTTCTCGGCAACAAACAAATTAATTGCTTCGAAAAAAGAAAAAAAACTAAACAACCCCAATCCCGACTCGACCGGATGAAACCAAAAAACCTCTGGGCACTGATGAAGCCTCAAATCGAGGGAAAATAAAACCCGCGAGCCCTGCAACAACCCAAAAAAACCATGTCGGCGACTGAGCGACACGAGCGCTACCAAGTCGGGGTATCCCCAGCAACTCCAACTCCAACTCAAAAAAGCAAAGACCCAACGAAAGGACAGGAAACAAAACTTTGGGGCGCAGACCGTCGAACCAAGGGAACAAGCAAGAAAGCAAAAAACAAAAAAGCATCTCCCCACAAAACCCCAAACCCAAAATCCCGTCCAGTATCCACGCGATTCCCATCTGTTCTTCTCTGGGAGGACGTCAGTCATTGGCTTTGGAGGGGTGAGATGGTAGGAGCTCACTGGAGGGGCTCGGTGCCCGGGCCCTTCTACTCGTCGGGGTCGTCGACGACCGAGGCCGAGGTGGCGAGGTCAATATTGCGGCGGCGGCGGCGGATCCAGAGTGCTTTCTTGGCGAGCACTTTCTTCAGCACGGCCTGCGAAATGGCCAGGTTCCTCTCCGTGGTGATGTCCAGGGCGAGGGAGCGGAGTCCAGGGCAATTGTCGATGATTTTCTTGAGCTCCTTGAGAGCTCGGCGGCAGTTTCCAGGAATCTCGACCCAGAGTCTGATGCGCATGTTTCTGTATCAATGTATTAGTTATGTTCGTGATGAACGTCTCTGTGAGGGGATTGGGATAAAAAACTTACACGGCGTTGAAGGCGGCGAAGTTGTCGTCGAAGATGGCGCCCTGGAGGTGGACGGCGCCGTCGTAGGAGTGGGCCCTGTTGTCGCGGACGTCGATGGTCGTCACTAGGATGTCGGCGGCCCAGTCGACGTTTCCCAGAGCCAGCGCGTTGTGGATTTGGCGCGATCTCTGACGGATGGAGCGCAGGATGGCAGCATCGCTGGCCTCACGCTCACGCTCACGATCCCCGCCGTTGACGGCAGGGGGGTTAGCAATAGCTCCCCTGGGAGCGCGACTGAACCTGCGGTGTCCTCCTTCGAGGAAGACGAAGCCCAGGATGCTCGTTCCGCAAGCGTTGCTGATGAATCCGGAGGGAGGGGCGAAACCGCGGTAGGCCATATCTACGAGTGTTGATGTAAATATGGGAGTTGTGAGAGAGAGAGAGTGTGTGTTGTGTTGTTGTTGTTGTTGTTGTTGTTGTTGTTGTTGTTGTTGTTGTGGTGGTGGTGGTGGTGTTTGAGTGGTAAAGAGCACTTGATCTGAGCTTGTGTGTGATGATAGTAGCTTTGGGAACGGATCAGAGTGTGTGTATGAAGAGGAGAGGATCAGACAGACGGAGGGACGGGAAAATGAGAACACTTATGGTGGGTTGTGGCCTGCGCTTTGGCATTACAGTTTTGAGGATATCTTCAACAATGGTAGAAACAGAACATCTCTGCAAACGCGTTTCCCAGGGCGACGGCAACACGGCGTCGAGGTATGGCTGCTTACCAGACCACAAGCCAGTAGATTGCCCCGTAGAGATGGTATAAAGTTTTCGAAGAGACGGATCTGCGGTGGCTGGCCTATGGTATAGACGCATGCTGCCCACCGAGGCAAGTACCATACAGCGTCGGTATCTCGATGGTTGGTTTTGCAACCCGATGACTCGGAGCTAGCAGGTATGGACACATATCGAGGACAGTTGTGCACCGGCTCCAATGCGGAGCGAGACGCTTGGTCGATGGGGTTTTCCTCGTTTTGCAGCCAGTCTCTCAGTGGTCGGGGCGATCTGATAATAGTCTGGAGCCGACGGTACGAGCATTCTGATATGCTTACTAGTTCGAGATACTGACACTTCGTGACAGGTCTCTCAGCGGCCTACTCGTTCTGTCAGTAGCCCGAAGCTTATGGTACGAGCTTCGGGATATAATCGCCCGCTCGAGATGCTCTTGCTTCGGGTTGAGACTCCCCGCGGCCAATACGTGTTAATGGTAGCATGGGGCCGATGGTATGAGCATGTTGGAATAGTTGCATCCAGTGAGATACCATCAGTTCAGGATGTGTCTCTCCGCGGTCAATACGGGTTGATAGTATTCTAGAGGCGATGGTACGAGCATGCTGTTTGAACCATGCCTCCGAGATGTTGTTACTTCTCGATAGGTCTCTCAGCGGTCGAGTGGCTCTTAATGATAGCCGATAGTTGATAGTATGAGCATGGTTGTCTCGGAGATACTGATGCTATACAACAGTTCTCTCAGCGGTCGAGCTATACAAGGCTTTGGCCATAGCTGATGGTATGAGCGTGATGGCTCCTGAGATGCTGAGGCTCCATTACATGACTCTCAGTGGTCGAACTATGCTGAAAATAGCCGATAGCTGCAGGTATGAGCATAATGGTTTCCCAAAGATCATTGGGTGCTCCGCGAACACTCTTCCTCATCCTTTGTCGTAGCGGCTCGAGGTGCGAGTGTGCCCCTCACTACGCCGCGGTTCTTCGATGATTCACCCCACCGTCAAGCTTTGTCGAACCCGATAGCACTTGCACGACGAGCCAACGAGAGACCCATGTACCGAGAGACCCATGTACGCATAAGGTATACGGTCATCCTCTCGTTGGCCAAAGCAGGGCAGGCCACGGTGCGCCAGAGAAACACCCAGCAGCATTACACATTATCAGTCATGCATATGCACAATTGGAGCACAGCAATCAGATTTAGATGTACGCGAAGTGGCTGAATGGTAAGGATACTCTGTGGCTAGTACTATCAAAACCTCAAGTTTTGACATTCCAAACACAGACCTCGCCGTCTCCGCCCGCGCTGGCCAATTGCTTACGCATCTGGTTCCATGCGATAGCAGAGACTACGTCTTTCTTCGTTGCAGGCGTGCCGATGGCTTTCGCGCCCTCTTTGCGATGCCATAGCTTGTGCCGCAACTCGCCGGACAAAACGTCCCATGCGAAGACTCCACCGTCCTCGGTCCCGCTGACCACAAGCGAGTCTGCCATGGCGAAAGTCGACCGAACACGGTAGGTTGCGTTGCGGAAGTCCTCGTCGCGGAACGTCTGCAGACACTTTCCAGTCGGGCGGTCCATGAAGCGCATGGTGGAGTCCAGCGTCGACACCAGGTAGCCTTCGCCATCCTTGGAAGGCGATACGCTCGTCACGCCGCTCGTGGCAAGCACATCCACGTCGACTTCACCACTCCGCAGATCGTAGACTCGGACTCGGCCGTCGACACTGCCCGCGAGGATCACGGCGCCCCGGACGGCAATACTCGAGACAGCATCACGCGCATCGCCCAGTGTCATGATAGGCTTGTCGCTCCGCGATTTGCAATCCCACACTTTGACAGTGCCGTCGAAGCTGCCAGTGCACAAAACACCATCTTCCTCGCCACCGAAAGCGCACGCATTGATCCTCCCGGCATGCCCGTTGAAGCGACGCAAAGTCTGCGCTGTGGCGACATCCCAGAGGAAGACTGTTTTGTCGCCGCCAACACTGGCGAAGCGCGCATTATCGCCGCTGACGGCAATGTCGAGCACTTCGTAGCCATGCGCTTGGTATGACTGGATCTGACGTCCGGTTGCTGGGTTCAACAATTTTACAGTCCTATCCGCTGATCCTGTAAGGAGGTATTGCCCGCTTCCTGATGAGAACGCGAGGGCGTGAATTGGCGCATTGTGGGCTGGTATGCGGACTGCTGAGTCAGGAAATGTGGGTGCAGACATCACATATCTTGGTGATGACACTGGTCTTCATGCGACGTACGGTTGCGGGCGTTGATTCGACACAAGCTGATGATTGTGTCGGTTTAACGCATGCAAAGTCGATTTTTGATGAGCGAAGGTGAAGTCGAAGTTGCGCGAGGCTGACGTTGACAATTTCCTGATAGAGTGCGCTGCATTTAATCGTTAACCCTGCTTATAGCAACCCTACGGCTCCTGCCGCTATTGAACTTTAGGGCACGACTGAGTGAATCAGCACTCACTCCAATGTCAATGGGTCCTCAAGAGTGTGGCAAGCTCATGTATCACGATTCACGTCCTTGACCCATGAGGCAAAGACCAAATCCGAAAGCAAATGATCATAAAGTATTACACGGCTACTTGCCATTACGAACTGCGTACTACAACCATCACCATATCTTCCACCGCATACTCGCAGTGTGCGTCTCAGAAAAGGCGGAAAATAGGTAGATACAAAAAAGAACCACGCAAAACCGAATGAGACCAGGTATCTTTTGCAAGCTTGGGAAAGCAAACACTTCTTCGTCCTCGCCTTCCATCGTCGACTTTATGTCCCATCTCGCTTTTGAGAAAGTATGCAACATCATAGTTGTAAGTGCTGGAGCGACACACGCACCAAGGAAATTTGCTTAGCGTCTGCCGGTCCTGGACATGCTGCCCTGCATACCCTCGACCTCGGTCTCGAGCTGCTTGATGACGGAGTGGCTCTGCTCGAGATCCTTGTTGAGGCGGTCCCTCTCGGAAATGAGCTTCTGCTCCCACTGCCTGAAGCGCTGCTCCTCGACCTTAACCTGCTCGGTGAAGCGCTTGCGGAGTGCCTCCTCCTCCTCCTTGAATTTGGGGTTGTCGAGCTTGCGGGGACGGGCCTCGCCGAACTTGCGAGTCTCCATCTGGCTCGCGCGGTAGACCTCGTAGTGGTTCTCTTCGGTTGTGTGGATGAGGTCGAGCATGTGGGTGCGAATGAGAATGGCCCGGAGCTTCTTGAAGTCGCAGTGCTCCTCGTTCTCCACCTCGGCGACACCCCAGCCGTATTGGCGGCCCTTGACAGTCCTGCCATCAGGAGTGGAGACGTCCTTCTCGCTGCCAATGACGGAGAAAGGCATTGCCTGGATGAGGGAGCGTGCGTGCTGGAGACCGGCGTCGTCATCCTCCTCGAGGGGCGGGGTGTAGATCTTGATGTTCTGGGCTTCGATGACGGCACGAATCTGTAGTTTGTTAGTGGCTGTAGGGATAGCCGGACACAATGCTTTCTTACCCTCTGCTTGAACTTTGCGAGGTCGACCGGTGTGAGGGTGTCGGCCTTGGCGACAACGGGGATCAGGTTGACGCGAGTGCAAAGCTTCTTCATGACTTCAATGTCGAGAGGCTTGAGGCTGTGGCCGGTCGGGCGAATGAAGTACAAACAGGCGTGCACACGGAGATCAATCTTCTCCGTTCGGCGAGGCTGCTGCTCCTGAAGCATGTAGCTCTCATGTTGGTCGTCGAGGAACTCAATGATCGGCTGCCACGAGTCGCGGTTGTTCACGTAGTCACCGAAACCAGGAGTGTCAATGACCGTAAGGCGGACTGTATGCCATGGTTAGCCTCCGATTCTTGAAAAGCGGCTTCTTGCGTCCAGCTAAAAGTGTATTTGCGCGCTCCTACCCTTGAAGAATTTCTCCTCGAGCTCGGCTTTGGTGATCTCGATCTCGACGGTCTTGTCGACCTGCTTTGCGTGACGGCGGCGGTGGTCGGCGTAGTTCTTGATGGTGGTGGAGAAAAGGGTGTTGATGAAAGTGGTCTTTCCGAGGCCAGACTCGCCAGCAACCATTACAGTGAAGGCGGCACCGCGCTTCGCGACAATCTTGTGGCGCTGGTTAGGGAGCTACATGGTATCAGCATGCTGTCACACCCTTGAACTGTTACTGTCGGCGATACGCACGTTGGCAATGCCAATCGGCGACATTGTTTCGGCCATTGTGTGTATGAGTGGGACGCTATCGACTCTTCCGCTGGTGTCCCTGGGAGGTTGAGGCTCTTCGCAGATCTCGAGTGCTACGCCGCGTAGAGTGGATGGAGAGTCGTGGACGTGGGTGACGTTCTCACGAATAAGCGCTATGAGGCGGTCTTCGATGGGGTGTGAGTCGCGGTATGCTGGTTCGGCGATGTCAGTGGGAGTTTGAGTGGAGGGCGAGGCGGAGGAGAGGTTCTGGTCGGTACGGGGAAATGGCTCCATGTCCGCCCAAGCTCGCCGGGGGGAGGCTACGCGGGTTCTGATTGAAGCGGCGTAGATTCTCTGAGACGTACCGTCAAGCGAAAGTGATGCTGCGGGTCAACAATTGGTGCTCGATATGAACAGCTGCAACACGTGAGGATGGTGGACGAGAGCGCAGGCGCGATGCGTTTATTGCTCAAGAGGCAGAAACAGACAACAAGCAACAGCGAACCCTGACTTGACCAGACGCCCTGGCGGAGCAGGAGTAAAGGGGAGCCTTTGGAAGGGGCTAGCGCGATGTCCGGCCCGGGAATCGGCCCTCTAGATCCCGTCCGGGTGCGGGGTGCAGATACGGCCGGTCGCTCACTGGCTTTTGAAGATTCCATTCGCGAGGCTTGTGAAACTTTTCGGCTGGACTTGTGTTGAACGGCCATTCACTCACCTTAACATACAGGCGCAGGGTGAAGGAGGCGTACATTCCATTCTCTACCATTAAAAGGATGAAGACCGATTTTCACGTACGATGGTACCTACAGTACTGAAAAGCCAGTTCAAATCACTGACAGAAGCACAGTTCTCGAATCTGCTCGGAACCGTCTATCGCAAAGGCAACCTTGTCTTCACCGAGGATGGCAACAGTCTATTGTCTCCCGTGGGCAACCGAGTCACCGTCTTCGACCTAGTGAACAACAAATCGCACACCCTTCCCTTCGCACATCGCACAAACATCTCGCGCATCGCATTACACCCCAAAGGACAGCTTCTCTTGACCGTCGACGAACAAGGACATGCAATCCTGAGCCACTACCTGAGAAGAGTCGTTCTATACCACTTCTCACTGCGAGGAGCTGTTTCGACTCTCGAGTTCTCACCGAGCGGCACACATTTCGCCGTGGGTTTGGGACGGAAGATCGAAGTCTGGAAGACACCCTCCACACCCGGTTCGACTGAAGGGGACAATGAGGGCGGCTTGGAGTTTGCGCCCTTCGTAAAATACAGAGAATATGTTGGACACCATGACACAGTGCAGAACATTGAGTGGAGTAGCGACTCGCGCTTCTTCCTGTCCTCGAGTAAGGACTTGACGGCGCGAATCTGGAGTTTGGATCCGGAGGAGGGTTTCACACCAACGATACTGGCGGGTCACAGAACGGCTGTATATGCCGCATGGTTCTCTGCCGACCAGGAAACAATTTACACAATCTCCAAGGACGGCGCATTGTTCCAATGGCGGTATTTGCCATCTCCGGACGCGGACCCCGAAGACATCGCTGCAGATGATGAGCGCTGGCGGATTGCAGAGCGCAACTACTTCTTCCAGGACCAGGCACATCTCACGACAGCGTCATTCCACGCATCCTCGAACCTACTGGTCACAGGTTTCAGCAATGGCGTCTTCATGCTGCACGAGCTCCCTGGTTTCAGCGAGATCCACAAGTTATCCATCGCGGCATCAAACATCGACACAGTCTCCATTAATCGAACCGGAGAGTGGCTGGCGTTTGGGTCCTCTGCGCTTGGTCAGCTTTTGGTGTGGGAGTGGCAGAGCGAGAGCTACATCCTGAAACAGCAGGGTCACTTCGACAACCTCAATGCACTCACATATTCGCCATCAGGAGACAAGATTATCACTTGCGCAGATGACGGCAAGATCAAGGTGTGGGATGCAGCCAGCGGTTTCTGCATTGTTACTTTTACGGAGCACACTTCTGGAGTTACTGCTTGCGAGTTCGCCAAGCGAGGCAATGTCTTGTTTACAGCATCTCTGGACGGTAGTGTTCGCGCATTCGATCTCATAAGATACCGCTGCTTCCGCACATTCACAGCACCCAAGAGGCTCAGCTTCAGCTCCATTGCGGTTGATCCCTCAGGCGAAGTTGTCGCCGCTGGCAGTTTGGATGACTTTGACGTTCACATCTGGTCCGTTCAGACCGGGCAACTGTTGGATCAGCTCTCTGGCCATGAAGGTCCAGTCTCAAGTCTGACATTCGCGCCCAACGGTGGTGCTTTGGTCTCAGGCTCCTGGGATCACACAGTCCGCATCTGGTCCATCTTCAATCGCACGCAGACATCTGAGCCTCTCCAACTACAGTCAGATGTCCTTGCTGTCTCTGTCAGACCCGACAGCAAGCAGGTTGCAGTCTCTACGCTTGATGGTCAAGTAACGTTCTGGTCCATCGATGAAGGCACACAGCAGTCCGGTATGGATGGCCGTCGCGATGCTTCAGGAGGGCGTAAGGCCACTGATCGCCGTACCGCGGCCAACGTGGCTGGCACCAAGAGCTTCAACACGATTTCCTACGCCGCAGATGGCTCGGTATTACTTGCAAGCGGTAACAGCAAATACATTTGCATGTACTCAGTAGAGACTGGTGTGCTATTGCGCAAGTTCACTGTCTCAGTAAATCTCTCGCTCGACGGCACACAAGAGTACCTCAACTCCAAGCTTCTTACCGAAGCTGGACCCCAAGCTCTTCTGGACGAGCAAGGCGAGGCTTCAGACCTCGAAGACCGCATGGATAAATCCCTCCCCGGCTCGAAGCGTGGCGACGCCGCCCAGCGCAAGACCGCACCCGAAGTGCGCGTTCCAGGCATCGCATTCGCACCCACAGGACGCTCTTTCTGCGCCGCAAGCACCGAAGGCCTTCTCATCTACTCGCTCGACACAAGCGTTGCATTCGATCCCTTCGACCTCGACGTCGACGTCACCCCAGCCTCGACGCTCAAGACCCTCAACCACGGCGAGTACCTCAAGGCCCTCGTCATGGCTTTCCGTCTCTCAAACACAAAACTGCTCACGCGCGTCTACCGTTCGGTCCCCACCTCCGACATCGACCTGCTCGTCCGCGACGTCCCGATCGTCTACCTCGAACGCCTCCTCCGCTTCGTCGCCCAAGAAGCAGACGCCTCGCCGCACCTCGAATTCAACTTGCGCTGGATCGAGTCTTTACTCCGCCAGCATGGCCGCGAGCTCAAAGCACGCCAGGGCGAGTACGCCGAAGTCACCAGACTAATCCAGCGCGCCATCACCCGCTTGCAGGGCGAGATCATGAAGGTCGCCGAACAAAACGCACACACAGTCGAGTTCCTTCTTGCTCAGCCAAGGAAAGTCGACGAGCAAGACCGTGTCCGGGCTTTGACCAACGGCACTGCTGCCGGTGCTGTTGAAGACGATGGGAGTATGGACGAAGCGGGCGATGCAGATGGCGAGGGCGATTGGGTTGGCTTTGACTAGATGGTTGATCTTGTTATTACTTAGTTGTAGGAATACTGTGGACAGGCACACAAAGATACCCCCAGCTGAGAACGGTCCACGTATTTTGTCTCAAAACCCTCAACCATTATTGTTCGAGCGTGTTTGTGAGTAACTTGATCTAGCCGAAATCTTGGGCGCCCGTTCACCGCTCTACTAACCCACAGTTTTGGGATTGACTGTACAATTTACATTGCCCGAAAGTTGCACGTGAAACGAAGCAACGGCTTTCAAGCCAACTCGACCTTACATTGGTATACATTCACAAACTTGAGCAACATTACTGCATTACCACATCTCCTCGGCCCATTCATCTAGGTGCCCATCCAACGCCTATCCAAAAGTCTGCGCGACAAATCTTACGAATCCAACGTTACTCCCCCTACTGTCTACTAATTCTTCGCCTTCTTCCTCCCAACCAGAACATTAACGCCATTACCTTCAGACGGCGCTTCAGAACCAGCCTGCGCAGAAGCAGAAGAAGAAGATCCAACATCCTCCTCCGCCTTCCTCTTCTTCTTCCTCACCAATCCACCCAAATCATTCGTCGCCGGTTGCGACGAGCCACCCACACTCATCGCTGCACTATGAACTACCTCCGCCGAACCCTCGACATCCAGCGCCCACTCCGAAGCTTTCAGGCCCGCCATGCGCGAGACCTCGGAGACCCATTTCGCCGTCGAATGCGCGGCAGCTGCGGCAGAAGAGAAGTCGAGGTTCAGTAGGATGCTCATGGCACTGTCGTAGCCCTCCTGCGTAAGGAATGGCCCGTCGTGGGTTGAGGCATCATCGCTCGGATTTGAAGTGGCGGAAAGGTTGGAGGAGCCGCCTTTGAGGCGTGGTTGGCGGATTTTGATGGGGCCTCTGAGCTTCTTGCGGCGCTTTTTGTCATGGGGGCTTGATTTGCTCTTTTGCGAGGTGCGGGATATTTGCGACTCTTGCGAGTTCTCGGAGTCAGTGGCGGTTGTTGTTGTTGTGGCGTTCTTCGAGGGTGATGCATCCCGGGCGAAATCTGGTCGATCTTCTTGGGAGGAGTTGAGTGGAGGGCGGGCCACGAGCCATAGGAACCCGACTACGCGGCCTGAGGAGCATTCTTGTCGGAACTCCATTGCTTCCCAGAATCGCTCGAGGTCGTTGATCGTTTTCCATCGTCCATTCTTTTGCTTGGAGGGGCTTGCTATTGCGAGAGATCCCGCGTCTTCTACTAATCCTACTTCGTCGTCAAGGTCTTGCATGAAACGCGCTTTAGGGTCGTCTGGAAATCGGGGCAAGAGGCATCGAGTTGGGGCCGTCTCTGGAATTCCGCGTGCTTCGGCGAGTTCGATAAGAGGGTTGCCGGGTGACCAATTATGACTCTTCTCAGCGCTGTTGTGTTTTGATGGGAAGAACGATTTGGTTTCGATGCCATGATAGCCAGGTACAGTCATGTATCCTTGGAGATCCAAGCCCTGGGGCGAGTCGGACATTTCGGTCGTAGAGAACAACGGATCCAATACCCGTGCCCACCACCTGATAAGTTGGCGATCGTCAAGTACATGTTTCTTGCCATGGTCTGCGGATCCTGGGAAGAGGTATTGTGATTGTGCTCGGGCGAATAGTGAAATGACAAGCTTCGTTCCGGCTGATTTGGTCAAGCGCCGTTGCTGAGTGGCCAGCCACCACATGAATGTTGTGGCAATGGGTTTGATCGGACTTGGTCGACGCGGTGGCAGGTGACCAGTCGAGTCGGCTTTGCTAACGAACATGGTGACGAGTCCTTGCGAAGAATAGACCAGTACCTCCATGGCAAAAACGAGTACCTGGTGCTGTGAGTTTGGACTGCCGTTGACTACTGATTTCGCTTCATCCGCGATAGGTACGCTGACAGTTAAGAAATGGCTAGCCAATCTCGTCTTTTCTGGTTGCATGCCGGGACATGGCGAAAACAAAGGCTCGCATGGCTTCGGTGGCGAGTGTGTATAGCGGACCTGGCAATTGAAGCCTTTGGGAAGAAAAGTGTTGAAAGCTTCCCTGAGTCTCTCGCAATCACGACCTTTTTTTGTGAAGTCCCCGTCGAAGGCCGTCATGTTGTCGGTGCTGGTGGAGATGCTTCCCGCTGCTAGAAAGTGTGGAGGAGAGACTCGATGTGTTTAGAGAAGATGGTTGCAGGAAGAATGTTGGCTGTATATAGTCAATATGGAATGATTGAGGAGTAGTAAAAAGCAATAGAAATGAGCAATACAACAGCAGAAAACAACGCAGGAGTCAATTGATTCAATGCAATGCAGGGGAGTTCCTGGCGTCTCACTCTGGCGGCGCGCCTCATCACGGAGATGCCATGCCAAGATCTCCGTCCGCCGCAAAGCCTCAGGGAAAGTGAACCTCAGATCTCGAGTCTCTTGTCCATCAGCGAACCAGGGAGCATCCACTCACTTGTACAGTAATACCGCCGCCACTGCCATGTCGACCTCTCGCACTCCTTTCGTCTGCGCATCCTGCACCAGGACACTGCGCGCAACTGTCAAGCCCAACGCCATTCGATCCTTCAGCACCACTCTCGCAAAAAGCGCAGGCGCACCCTCACCAGACGAGCCGAGATGGAAACAGACACCCCCTCAAATGAAAATGCCTTTCCGCCTGCGACCGCAGCCCAATCAGCCCGAATGGACAGTCAACGACAATCCTGAGTTGGTGGACGATGCATTCGACAAGTTTGTCGGCCAGGTTGGCGGCAAGGGAACGAGAGGGTGCGAATTGCTGCCAGAGGAGATCAAGGTAGGTCGGAGATCATCAGTCCCATGGCTGAGTATTGAACACTGGGAATCCGTCTAACACACACGCGAACAGTGGCAAACCCTGACCCACAAGTCCTTCGACCACGGCCGTCGTCCTTTCAACGACAAACTCGCCTATCTCGGCAAGCGCATCCTAGACCTTCAAACCTCGCTCGTCCTGCTGCAACAACCGCTTTCGCCCGAAAACCAGGTCAACAAGCACGTCTACGTCTTCGCACATCCCTCGCTGAGCGGCCTGGAAAATATCACGCACCACGCAAAATCGACCACCCTGGATAAGAGGCGACTGGCGCAGCTGGCGGGAAGTTACGGGCTCGGCAAGGTGGTGCGATGGAAACCCAGGAAGTCCGACAGACTCGAGTCTTCGGGTGTCGACGTTGTGCTGGCGCAGACAGTCTATGCGATTGTGGGCGCTGTGGCTCTGCAGAAGGGTGGTGATGTTGCCGTGAAGCTTGCGAAGGAGAGGATTCTTGCGCCTCTTGGTCTGAAATAGACGCGACGCAAAGTGAGCCCTTTGCATTGAAGGCAAGGCAATGGAGTGGCGGCAGATCTATGGAAATGGAGGAGCGAATGGGCATTCCACCACGGTACGAGCGATATTGCGTTCACCTAAAAAGCCCGTCCGCAGTCCTCTTTTGCTGCGATCATGGCCAATGTGAACCATCGGCGCTGGCGAGACGAGGGTCGAAGTTGGCACGTGACACGCAGGTATGGCCGTCTTCAAGCGCGAGAAAAAGTCCCCAGCGCCGAGATATTCCAAGAAAGAGAACAGCTGCCCAACGCAGCCATGTACGAGATAATTGTAGATATACCAAAGATGTAACATACCCAGACATTGCCATAGTAACTCGTGACTTCTCAATTCTTCATCAAGCAGAGAACCTTATGTGTACTTAAGAGCTTACTACCTACTGTAATGATCGAGCGATCCAAGAATCATATGTAGTCACATTTCAAAAATTGACTAAGGAAAGCCTCTTGAATTTGCTACATACCTACACGTACTTTGGATACCTACACGTACTTTGGATACCTACACGTACTTTGGATACCTACACGTACTTTAGGATAAAAGAATTATCCACAAGAGACACCTAACTTCTTGAACAATTGACTCCCAAAAAGGAATGCTTCGTTTGCCGGCGTTTGTATTAGCAAGACCACTAGCTTACGGCGTTTACGTCAAATAACTTGAGATTAAAGACACACATGCCTTGCCACGGAAAATGAGACAAGCCCGAAAGATCTAGCTCGCAGTAAAACATGTGTGTGTGTATTGTCAAATGAAGGACTTGCTAAACAAACCCACAATGAACCCAAGTCTTTTAAGTCTTGAGGGTCTAACACTTTCGAGAAATTACTTGCGAAAAGCAATAAAAAGCAAACCACGTTCCAGCTTGCTGGCCCACTTTGCCTGTGTAGTAAACATCCGATCGAAAAAGAGCCTTCATCAGAGGAAAACCCCGGGTACCCTTTGACATTGCCGGCCATCAACGTGAAATCATCAAACCAAGGAAGCTCCCGACCCGTAAACCCAGAAACACCTGTAGCCCAAGAAGAAAAACACATTTGATTCGTGACATCGTTCCGTAGTTCTCAGGTAGTGGTAGTAACGACGTCTAATCCCAAGGACGTACTCTCTTCGACGACTGGTCCGTCCTTCTCTGCCTTGGTAGCGCTTTCGGCACACTCGTCGTCCTTGACGTCCACACTGTCCTCCCAGATCACAACGTTCTCGCCCGCGTCTGCGTTGCTGGCAGTGATGGACGGGATGGTGGTCTTGGTAGCTTTCTTGTCTTCCATCTTAGTGGCGTCGAAGGCGAACTCTGGAGGTGAGGTGGCGAAGAGGTTGTTGATGTTGAGTTTGGTGACTTTCTCCGGTGAGGCGTCGATGATAACGTGAGAGTCCTTTTCAAGACCTTGTGGAATGAACTCGTCTGTCTCGAGGTCGGAAAGGGGAGATCGTTCGCCGTCGTCCATTTCTGTGATCTTGCGTCTGATGTATTCGGTTTTCTTGACGCGGGTGGGAGAGGGTGGCGTGGGATCGTTGTTTGTAGAGGAGGAGGCTAGACGAGACGCTGTCGGTGCGTCGTAGCCCTCAGGCGCCTCGTTTTCCTTGCCACGGCAGACGCGCTGGGCCTTTGCAGCCTCGTCGTCAAAGCTCAGATCCAGAGTTTGAGTGCTGTGCTCCATGAGGTTGGCAGCTTCTTCCTCCGGGGTGTCTTCGTAGATCTCAAACTCCCAGCTCGAGGGCACGCTTTCCTGGATGGTGGAGCCGGCGGACGCGGACTTGTCCTTTGTAGGGGTGCTGACCGCGGCAGACATGCTCCCGCTGATGGCGGCGTCGAGGCTGAAAGGAAGCGACGAAGACCCGCGGGACGAGAAAGGTGGGTCGACTCGTGTGAAGGGTGCCGAGACACGACGAGTCTTCGAAATGCCTGCGTGCTTGCGCGGAGGAGATCTTCCGGCAGGAGCCGTCAGTGGTGCTCGCGGAGATGAGGTGTTGGCGCGGGCCGGGGTGCGTGCAGGAAGCAACGGCGGCGGCGGCATGGATTTGACTGGGGTAGTCATGGTGAAAGTGAATGGCTTCTCGCAAGAAGAAGAGTCGCTTTTGCTCTTCTTGGCTGGTGAGAACAGTGAAGGGTCGGCATTCTCGGAGTCTGCATCGTCGTATGTCGGCGAGAATGCTCGCTTGCCGGCGGTTTTGGCGGGTGACGATGATGCCGTCAACGGCTTGCCACTCAGAGGCGAGCTCTTTGCGAGGAAACCTGGGATTGTCAGAATACTGTACTGGACTGGACGGGTAAAGTGGATCTGATTGCTGCATACCATTCTGACGGTTCTTCGCAGAGTTGAGTTGCTGGACGCGGGAGTTGCTCAACTCGCCAAAGGGCAATCTTGCCATCGACACGGTTGTCGCCATTTCGTATAATGTCTTTTCGACAGACAGACAACGAACGCTCGCGAGCGGTGGTCCAGCACCTTCGTGATCGACGGCAGAGTGGCGTGTTTTGACCGTCAACAAAGCGTTGAGGACGACGCGACTACAAGCGACGACGACACGATGTCCGGTGTTTTGGTGGTATAAAGAGCGTGAAAGGTGAGTGAGGGATGGTCGACAGATTGGAGAGCAGGGTAGTGTAAAGCAGGCAGACGGCGGCGGTGGACGACGAGTATAGTGCCAACAATAATAGAGTGGTGGTGGTCAACGCGTTGCGCGGTCCATCGCGTCGATTTCGAGCTTTGCCGTTTCGAGAGGCGCCAGCCTCTCTCCGCATGCACCAAGTCGTTGCATCCGCCGCCAGTCCTGCCGTTGAACCACTCAAACATGCATGAGCTCACGCGTTAAACCACGAGACGCACACGAAAGGATTGGCTATAACGCGTCTACCATGCTTCAGCTGCGACAAAGCCACCGCCATCGCCAGTCTCCATCTGGCTCGAGTCCCACTCCCTTGCGTCACAATGCCGCCGAACTTCCTTATTACTGTCGATATCACTGGAAGCTGTATGCTATCACTTACCAGATCAGATCCGACGAGGCTGGTTTTGACTAGACTCTCGAAGTTATCGTCATCTTCGGCAGCAATGGCCTTGGTTCTGGACATTATTGACTGCAAGCCAAAACCTAGGCAGACCGGACAAAGTGATGCAAGCGAACGCAAACTGGATAATGGTTTCATGAACCTTTTACAGGCGTCTATCAATCCGTCGACATGGGACTAACTTGGCCTGCATACCTACTGTACTGTATCTCCGCAGCAACCTCGCTCAGGCCCTTTCCAACTGCTCCGCTTTGTCGTTGTCGTTCTTAGCAACGACTTCTTCCGAATCCTTTTCACCGAGGCTCTTCGACCGCTGCACGGCTTCGACATCTTCAGCAAACCTCGAGTGTGCTTGACTCGTCTTCCAAACAGGCAGGTCGCACTCAAAGATATAGTCAATCTCCTCCAAAGTGCGCCCAGCAGTTTCTGGGTAGGTGAAGAAAATGTGGAATGTCATCGCCGTGCACAGCACGCCGAAGATGATGTCTGTAAGAAAAGTCAGCTTCCTGAGAGGTTTTGGTGTGATTAGACTTTACTTACAGGTCTTCCACTGGATGTTCGTGAATGCTGGAGCGACAAAGTATGCCAGTGCGACTGTCGTCAAGTTAGTATGTCATTCTTGTCTTTCATGTGAATTCCAAAACAGATGCAAGACACTGCTGGCAAGTATCATTATGCATCGCCGCATGAAAGTTATGAGACACTTACAATTGAAGATCCAGTTAGTTGCAGCAGAAAGGCCGACACCTGAAAAACAATCGTCAGTACAAGCCACATCACAATCATGGCCTCAGCACTCACCCTTCGCACGGTACTTGAGGGGGAAGACCTCAGAGCAGTAAATCCAGCCAACGGGAGCCTGTCGATAAAGTCAGTCAAACTTGCCATCATCCCAGAATCTTCAACAGAGACATACCCAGGTCGCACCATAGACACCGACAAAGATGTATGACAGGGCAATGACAGCTTTGCCAGAAGCTCCAGAAACCTCCCACTTCAGATTTTCGTTGCCTTCAACCTGGTCAACACCGCGACCCTGCAAGTCGACGTCAGCATACAGCCTCCGATACTCTACATGTTCTGCGCTCATATCTTACTTGAGTGGCCATGATGGCAGCAATGCTGTAATGAAGAATCATGCTAGACACGGCACCGATCAAGAGAAGCGTTCGGCGCCCGATCCTGTCAATGAAGGGCAAGACGAAGCCTGTGGTCACCAGGAAGATGACATATTGGATCGCAGATGAGTAGAGATTGGTGTTTCCAGTCTGTGTTCAACAAGTCAGCATGGCATCTCGCCTCATATCGGTACGCTCAGGGTTGGAAGATCCCAACTCTGGTTTCACTCTTGCTTACCAATCCTGCCATCGAGAACACGTAAACAACGTAATACATCATCACGTTCCCACCGACGAGCTGTTGCCACATTTGGACGGATGTGCCGCACATGGTCCTCTGCATGAAGTTAGTGGATGCCGAGCGATGGTTCAAATCGCACACTTACCTTCCAGACCTTTGGCCCGAACAGCTCCAGGAAACCAACACCCTTAGCCTCCTGCATGACGCGGACAGCTTCTTGGACCTCAAGGTACTCTGCCTGCACGATCGGATCGTCTCTGTTGCCTTTGGCGTGGATAGCGGCAAGAACGCCAAGGCACTCTTCCCAGCGCTCCTGTCCAGCCAACCAGCGAGGCGATTCCGGGAAGAAAATAAGAGCTCCAAACAGAACAAATCCAGGAACGGCCTGGACGCCCCAAGCAATGCGGAAAGCCGCAGGTCCAGCAACGCTAGTGCAACCGTACGCGATCAAGAACATGATCAGGATACCCCATTCGATCGCCCATTGCTGGATACCGACGATGCGGCCGCGGATCCTTCCAGGTGCCAGCTCGGCGAGGTAGACGCAGACTTGGGAAGATGTGACACCGACGGAGAGACCGCTGATGATGCGGCCGGCGATGAGGTGGCCGACGTTCTGCGAACTGCACTGGATGGCGGCTCCGATGACCCAGACGACTGCGGCGGTCATCAAGGCGTAGCGTCGGCCCCATTTGTCGGCGATGAAACCTGCACACAGCGCTCCGATGAATGAGCCGGCGGACATGGACGCAGTGATCTGGTTGGGAGAATTAGTATATCGATCGTTGTTGACTTGGAACGGTATGTCCTGCACGTACTCCTCCTTGCATATTCGGGCTTGGGTGGTTGAAGTACTCCAGGTACTGGTCACGATCGAGCCATGCTGACATGGAAGAGACATCGAATCCGAAGAGCGCTCCGCCAATGGTGCCGAACGCGGCCAAGGCGTAGATGTTGGTGATCTGATACATGTTGATTGACGTTGAGCAAAATGCTCCTGCTTCTCGGATCCAAAAGACCACAAGATGAAGAAGAAAGAGAGGATTGCAGGCTCGAAACCGAGGAGCAGACGACGGAGGAGACGACCAAACGCAGCACTAAATACCTTGCCAGATCACCGATATGATGAGTTCACGGGAAACAGGGTAACGATACAACAACTAAAACTAACTAGCGACCCGGAGCCGACCCAACCGGCCTGCAGCCAACCGACCGGGTGAGGCACTCGGAAGGCGTGCACAAGCATTTCGCCTCAGAAGCGCAGGCGAGGCGAAGCCGCGAAAGCGAACCCACAAGAAACAACTGTGCACCTCCACAATCCCGTGCCCTCCATGGGCAAAAGTCGCAACTTCGTGGAGTAGTCTCCACGGAGGACGAATCCGCCCATGGGCATCGGCGGGAGGTTATTGGCTGGCGGGTAAAGAGAAGCTGTCTTGGCCGTGTGGAGGGTGGAACGTTGATCGATCGGCGCGTGCGGCTCTGCTGCTGGGCTGCAATTTAACCGTCGACGTCGTCACGCTCCCGATCCGTATTATTATTGATGTGACGTCGGAGATTTTGGTTGATTATTGATGCGGATGAATTGATCCATCGTGCAAAGCGTCAAGTGAATGACAAGGACTGTGTGGTAGATTTCAGGCTCTTCTGCTACCTAGGAGCTTCCAGCAACAAATCCACATGTCGATTGCAGTTGACCGAGGCAAGCTGTGCACTAAGGTAACTAAGTGCGTGATATCAATCTATCTTCACATGGAAAAAGCGCGATAGAATGCGATTCAAGCACCGCTTTGACGAAAGCTGCTTCCAGGACAACAAAGATAAATTACAGGACAACCTCATGTCCGAGAATGGCCACATTCACATTTCTTATCGAGCGAACACTTCGGCACTTCATTCCGAGCCGTACCAGCATAGCAATGTTGTGAACATCCATGGGATGACACGGCACTTGATCGATTTCTTCAGGCTGATAGTAGTACTATTTCATGCTATACTCCCGTCGTCATGGCAAATCCACAATGCTAATCTAGAAACATGGGCCAAACAGTCCGGTTCTGTCCGCGCGTGATACGGAATACTAGGCTACGAAAAGTGCCCGGAAGGAGGCAGGTCTTCTGAAACCGTTTACGGGCCATGGTCGTTGGCAGACATGCTCGTTATTAGTAGTGAACAATACAAGCCCACCTTCTAGCAACAAAACAAAAGAAAGGAATTGGTGGCAGACTCGGTCGTGAATTGAAAAGGTATGAGAAGATCCTCGCGGGCCTTTAGTGTATGCATTTGATAAGTAGACATGCAGAATTCTATTAAATGTAATAGACATCCTCCGCCAAATCAGCATCGTCATTCACATCTCCACCCTTCCCTTCTATCCCAATTTCAAGCCCGAAATCCCAAAACACCATTTCTCTTACCTCCGATTAAAGTTCAGATACCTGCTGCCCAAGAACAAGAAGATCAAATTACTTCCACAGAAAGCAATCATGATCCCGAGATCCCTCCATCTCGTGTCGAAGCTAATCGAAAGCGGCTCGTAGAATTGGTCGCCCACGCTGTAAGCGCAGTACGAGCAATCCGAAGTCGAGTTGTCGGTGATGTAGCCCGCGCCGCCGCTCGCGAAGAACGAGCTCATGTACTCGCCGCAGGTCTGGCCCGGCGGGGCGGTGAAGAGGTTCAGTTCGCTGGTGGTGCAGGTTACGAGTTGGTCGTGCAGTTCGGTGGAGACTGGAAGGGAGGAAGGGTTAGTGTGTGTTTTTGGATTGTGGATGTCTGGGGGTGGAGTTCTGTGTTTGGGGACTTACCAAGACCGGAGATGAGGCGGGTGAATCTGTGGCGCGAGAGGGTCAGTATGAAGATCTTCGGGTATGTGGAGGGAATTCCGATTTAGACTTACGGGTCAAGCTCGTAGAGCCATGCGCGCCAGAACCCGGGGATTTGAGGTTTCGGAATCTGTGGTTGATGTCAGTGTCTCTGTTGCTTGTCATGGTAAGAGTACAAGTCTGTATGTTCTTCCAACAAGAGTCGTCGAGCATGCGAGGCGCGATACTTACAGTGACACCACAGAAGAGGGCAAAGACGATAATAAGTGGCGGGTTCAGCAGCATCGCGATAAAAGTGCTGGGAGTCAGAGCAGAAACCATTTGGGCCAGGGTGACGGCGAAAATTTCGGTAACCAGGACCATGAAAAAATTGTAGCCCGCTCGCGAGGAATCCATGTTGAAGCCGGGGATGTAGTAGATCGGCAGGAAGAATCCTACGGCACACAGAATCGAGTACGGCATTTCGGCCAGAACCATCGAGAGGGCAAATGGAAGCTGGCGGTACGTCTTGGCTGCTGCTTCGCGGTAGTAGATGAGACGACTGAGATCGTACTTTGGCTCGACTTGGGCGAGAATCAAAGCTGGCAGGACTGTGACTTGGAAGATCACGAAGACGCGGTATTGCAGGGACGAGCGGGAATCATCGAGCTGCAAGAACATGAGACCGGTGAGGAGGGCGATGGCGACGTGGTTGAAGAATCTGGTGAAGCCATAGTTGGGCGACCGCCAGAAGGCCTTGTGCTGGCGTTTGTTAACGACCTTGATCTGGTGCCAGAGCGGTGTCGCGAATTCTTTGGACGGCCTCTTCGGTGCGTCGCTTACAGCCTGTGAGCGCTCGGCCTTGATGCGTACAATCTCAGCTTTGACGTTGGCGAGTTCTTCCGAGTCCTGCCATCGCTCTCCCCAGTCTTTATCGCCAATTCGGGGGGCAATCCCAGCACCGATGGCGTCGAGCATCCATTCTGCCGGGTTGGCGTCGGGGGGACAATCGGCTCCGTTCTTGTGGAAGTAGTCGATCAGAACGTGCGCGTCCTTGCCAATCTCTCCGAAGTAGACGGTCTGTCCTCCTTTTTGCAACAAGAGCAGTCGGTCGAAGTTTTCAAAGAGAGAGGCGTTCGGTTGATGGATAGTACACAGGATAGCTTGACCGGCAGCTGCAAGTTTGCGAAGGAAACGTACGATGTTGAAAGCGCTCTGGCTGTCAAGACCAGAAGTCGGTTCATCCAAGAACAGCAACAGTTCAGGCTTTGCGGCCAGCTCGACTCCGATCGTGACACGCTTGCGCTGTTCGACTGCGAGGCCTGCTTCAGGGTCGCCGATGATAGCATCTGCAATGTCTTCCATCTCGAGCAGAGCAATGATCTCCTCGACGTAAGAGTACTTTTCGGATTGAGGCGTTTCGTACGGCTGCCTGAGATCCGCGGAGAATCGCAGAGCTTCTCTAACGGTTTGGCTGGCCTCATGAACATCAAGCTGCTCAGCGTAGCTGGTACCACGTTGGAAGTCATTGCCAGGTGCAGTGCCATCGACAAACTTGTCGCCAGTGATCACACCGATGTTCTTGCGAGACTGTAGAAATATCAGTATAGATTTTAATGAATGCCAGGGTAGTTAAAAGATCGTCTTACCGCGAGAACATCCAGCAAAGTCGTCTTGCCAGCACCAGACGCACCCATCAATGCAGTGAGCTGACCCGGCTTAACAAACCCAAAGATGTTGTTCAAGAGACGCAGCTCGCCACCGGGAATGGGCACATCATAGCAGAGGTCTTCCCAGGTCAACACTG